>WNGK01000135.1_pt1 | contig 133725 bp, 120 predicted proteins | sample 5400601 | NCBI WGS metagenome assembly WNGK01 (sample SAMN13153376, study PRJNA577476) | soil metagenome | isolation source: 60 cm soil or saprolite under Garry oak tree replicate 1 | place: USA:California | collected 2016-06-15 | reverse complement strand
CCGGCGCAGGCGCTCGGCACGATCTCTTCCACCGTGGAGGGCAACCTGACGCTGAACCAGGGCCAGAAGAAGAGCCTGGAAGCCAAGCTGAACGCGGCCGCCGACGCATACCAGCGCGGCAGCACGGGCGCCGCCTGCAACCAGCTGAACGCCTTCCTCAACGAGGTCGAGGCCGACCAGAAGTCCGGGGAGCTCACGGCCACAGACGCCAAGCCGCTCACCGACGCCGTCCGCACGACGCAGCTGGCGATGGGCTGCTTCCAGTCCCTCGTGGATTTCCTGAACGGCCTGTAAGCCCGGCCACTAGACTCCGGGCCAGCGTTCATGGCCCAGACCGCCCTCCCGCCGGCCGACCTCCTTCCCGTGCGCCGGGAGGCGACCCTGTCGTACCGCGCCGTCAGGCTGATCGGCGTGCCGCTTCTGCGGCTGGTATTCAGGTTCGACGTGCGCGGGCAGGAGAACATCCCGCGGTCCGGGAACTACGTGGTCATCGCCAACCATCTGAACTGGCTCGACGAGTTCACGCTCCTCATGCTGTTTCCCATCGAGCCGCGCATCCACTTTCTCGCCAACCCGACGATCCTGGTGACGCGCAAGGTCCAGTGGTTCATCGTCCGCCATACAGGTGGCTTCGTTCCCGTGGTCCGCGAGCGCCACGGCGACCCGGCGCTGTTCCGCCATGTCGATCGGGCCCTGGAGGTTGGCGGTTCGGTGGCGATTTTCCCCGAGGGCGAATATGGACCTGCCGAGGGTGAGCTGCTGCCCTTCAAGAAGGGGTTCGCCCACTTCGCGATCAAGGCGGGAGTGCCGGTCGTGCCGGTCGCGCTTTCGGGTACCAAGGACCTGTGGTTTCGCAAGCGGATCGAGGTGGCCATCGGCAAGCCGATCTCGCCTGCAGGCCAGACCCCGGAGTCACTCACCGAAGCGGGCTTCCAGAGCGTCAAGGAGCTCATGCCCGCTTATCACGAGCCGCCCGGGCGCAAACTTCTACGCCGGCAACTGACAAACCTTTTCTAGAAGTAGAATCGGCCGGATGGAGCTCAAGCCTGTAGGCATCTTCGAAGGCATGTCCCCGGGCGAGCTCAAGCAGGTGAGCAAGGTGATGCGGGAGATCCGGCATCCGAAAGGAGCCGAGATCATGATCGCGGGCGAAGGGGGCGTCGGGTTCCTGTTCATCCTGGAAGGGGAGGTCGAGGTCACGACCCCCGACGGTCGCCACCGCAAGCTCGGTCCTGGCGATCACTTCGGCGAGATGGCGCTCCTGGACCACGAGGGCCGCAGCGCCAGCATCACCGCCGACACCGACCTGGTGGTTGCGGCCGTGCCCGAATGGGGTTTCAGGCCGTTCCTGGCCGACCACCCCAAGGTCACCTACAGGCTGCTGGAGACGCTCAGCCGGCGGCTGCGCGAGGCGGAAGCGGCGAAAACGTAGCCTTTACCGTCAGGGCTTAACGGCTACTCAATGTTGCCGCCGCCGTGATAAGGTAACGCCCCGGTTTCCTGAGCAGTCCCGCCATGCGTCTTCGCTCCGCGCTCAGGCCTGAACAGCGCCCCAGGGGTAGGGCGACTTCTAGGACAGGAGCGTCAAGGGGTTTTGGTACCGCTTCTCAGAGCGGTGGTCGTGTGGAGCGTGGTCCTGGGGGCCGTGGTCCTCCCGCACCTCGGCCCGTACCCGTCGACCGCCACCGCGGCGGTCACCCAGCTCAGCTCCTACGACCGCTCCTCCGCGCTCGACCAGTCCAAGGCCAAGCGCATCCATGCGGCCCAGGACGCCCAGGTCCAGCAGTGGGCGTCGGAGCTGTCCCAGGGCCTCGCGCAGTACCAGGCGGAGCAGGAGGCCATGGCGCAAGCGCAGGCCGCCGCGGCGGCGCAGGCGGCGCTCAACAACCATCCCCCGCCGCCGGCCTACATCGCCAAGATCATCTACGACGCGTTCAGCCCGCTCGGCGCTCGAGCGGTGCAGTGGGCGCTGAACGTCGCCTATTGCGAGTCGCGCTACCACCCGAATTCCGTGAACACGGACAGCGGGGCCTCGGGGCTCTTCCAGTTCCTGCCGAGCACCTGGTCGGGCACGCCCTGGGCGAGCCAGTCGCCATTCGACCCGACCGCCAACGCCCAGGCCGCCGCGTGGCTCTACTCGCACTACGGCCCTGGCCGCTGGGTCTGCCAGGGCTGAGGGACTACTGGTAATTCACCTCCCCACCCCGTGGGGAGGTCGGCTCCACGAAGCGGAGCCGGGTGGGGAGCCGGGTGGGGAGCCGGGTGGGGAGCCGGGTGGGGAGGGCTAGTTTTCTTCGGCCGTAACGTTGATCTGGAGCGGGTAGATCGGCTGCTTGGCGGCGGAGCCCTTGAGCTGGAGCGGCTCGTAATCCATGACCTCGACCCCGTCCGGCAGCGAGCCGCGGGTGGTCTCCGACATCAGCACCTTGGCGGGCCGCACCTTCGACAGGTAGGTGCTGTTGTTCACCGGCACGCCGATGAGCGTGAACTCCAGCCGGCGCGTCGACCCGACGTGCCCGGCCACAACCTCGCCCGTGTCGAGCCCGATCCCAACCGAGATGGCCGGCTTGCCGTCGTCGACCAGCTCGCGGTTGAGCCGGTCGATCTCCCTGATCATGGCCTGGGCGGCGGCGAGCGCGCGCTGCGCGTGGTCGGTCATCGGGTTGGGCGCCCCGAACACCACGAGCATGCCGTCGCCCTGGAACTTGTCGATGTTGCCGCCGTGCTCGAGGACGACCTCGATCATCCGCGAGAAGTAGTCGTTGAGGAACCGGACGAGCTCCTGGGCGTCCATGCTCTGCGAAAGGGAAGAGAAGCCGGCGATGTCGGAGTTGAGCATCGTCACCTCGCGCCGCTCGCCGGCCAGCAGGAAGTTCTCCGGGTCGGAGCGCTCGAGCACGTAGTCCGTGACCTGCTTGTTGACGTGCAGCTCGAACAGCCGCCGCAGGAACTCGGACTTCTGGTACTGGCGGGCGTTGTCGATGGCGATGGCGGCGAGGTCGGAGATCGCCTGCAGGAACTCCTTGTCGTCCTCCTCGAAGATGGACGCGCGGAACGGGTTGTCCACGTAGACGGCCCCGATCACCTTGCCCTTGGTGACGAGAGGCACCGCGATGATGGAGCGGAGGTTCTGGAGGATGACCGACTGGTGGCCCTTGAACCGGTCGTCCAGCGTGGCATCGGTGGAAACCACCGCCTGGCCGGTCCTGACCACCTGCTCGATGACGGTTCGAGAGCCGAGGAAATGGCGCGATTTCTCCGCGTCGGCCTCGCCGCCCGACATCTCCACCGACAGGATCCCGCTGCTGGTGTCGACGAGCACGATGAAGCCGCGTGATGCCTTCATGAGGGTGATCACACGGTCCATGACCTTGCGCAGGACCTCCCTTAGCTCCAGTGATGAGCTGAGATCGCGCGCCAGCTCGTAGAGCAGGTGATCGCGCATTCCGAAATCGACTTCGCGGGCCAAGGGCACGAGCAGTCTAACGTCGTGGAGCGCCATTCCTTCCGCTTAGCGGATGGCCGGTAAACTCGATTTCCCGATGCCCACCGAAGAAGCGCTCACGCCCGACGTCGAGGCGTTCCTTTCGCGTCTGAATCCGCCCCAGCAGGAGGCCGTCACGCACGGCGAAGGCCCCCTGCTCATCTTCGCCGGCGCGGGTAGCGGGAAGACCCGCGTGCTGACCGCGCGGATCGCATACCTGATCGCCACGCGCAGGGTGTGGCCCGACCGCCTGCTCGCCGTGACCTTCACGAACAAGGCCGCCCGGGAGATGCGAAGCCGCGTCGGCGCGCTCGTCGGGGAGGGCGCGGACAAGATGTGGGTCGGCACGTTCCACTCCACGGCGGTCAAGATCCTGCGGCGCGAGGCGGCCCGGATCGGCATCGTCCCGAGCTTCGTCATCTTCGATGAGGACGACACCCGCGCCGCTCTCAGGCGTGTCCTCGAGGAGTTGAAGCTCGACCCCAAGCGCTACCCGATCCCGGGCCTCAGCAACGCCATCTCGCAGGCCAAGAACGAGCTCAAGCGGCCCGAGGACTACCCGAACCGCAGCTACCACGACGAGATCGTGCGCCGCGTGTACGAGTCGTACCAGGACGTGCTGCGCCGCTCGGGCGGGCTCGACTTCGACGACCTGATCATGAAGCTGGTCGAGCTCTTCAACACCGACGAGGAGGCCCTCGCCAAGTGGCGCGACCGCTTCCGCCACGTCCTCGTCGACGAGTACCAGGACACCAACCGGGCCCAGTACGTGCTCGTCAACCAGCTCGCGGCGGAGCATCGCAACGTCGTCGTGGTCGGCGACGACGACCAGTCCATCTACCGGTTCAGGGGCGCCGACGTGCGCAACATCCTCGACTTCAGGAAGGACTACCCGGACGCGCACGTGGTCCGCCTCGAACAGAACTACCGCTCCAGCCAGGCCATCCTCGATGCCGCCTACCAGGTCATCCGCACCAACCCCGAGCGGGCCGAGAAGCGGCTGTGGACCAGCCGCGCCGGCGGCGAAAAGGTGATGGCGACCCAGGCCTACAACGAGATCGAGGAGGCGGAGTTCGTCGCCGACGAGATCGAGCGGCTGCGGAAGACCGAGAACCGGGGCTATTCCGACTTCGCCATCCTTTACCGCACCAACGCACAGTCGCGGTCCTTCGAGGACGTGCTGGCGCGGCGGCGCATCCCTTACCGGCTCGTGGGCGGGGTGCGTTTCTGGGAGCGGCGCGAGGTCAAGGACATCGTCGCGTATCTCCGCTTCTGCTTCAACCCGAAGGACGCGATCAGCTTCGGCCGGATCGTCTCGGTGCCGCCGAGGAAGATCGGCAACGTCACGGTAGAGGCGCTTAGCAGACAGGCTCGCGAGACGGAAGCCGACCTGCTGTCGCTGCTCGCCGACCCGGCGCGGGTGCCGGGCCTGCCGCGTCCATCAATCGAGCCACTGCGCAAGTTCCGCGCCCAGCTGGAGTCGGTGCGGTCGGTCATGGGGGTGCTGCGGCCAAGCGAGCTGCTCGACCACGTCGTCGAGGTGATGGGGCTGCGGTCGCACTACCTGGACGGAACGCCCCAGGGCGAGGCGCGCATCGAGAACATCAACGAGCTTCGCGGACTGGCGGAGAGCTTCGACGACCGCGAGCCCGCTCAGGGCCTGGAGGATTTCCTGGCCGAGGTCGCGCTCGTCTCCGATGTCGATGCCTACGACGAGAACGGGGAGGGCGTGACGCTCATCACGCTGCACATGGTCAAGGGCCTGGAGTTCCCGGTCGTGTTCATGGTCGGCATGGAGGAGGGGCTGCTGCCGCACCAGCGCGCGCTCGACGAGCGCGAGGAGAACCCCTCGCTCGTGGGCGCGGCCACTGAGATGGCGGAGGAGCGGCGCCTCTGCTACGTGGGCATGACCCGCGCGAAGGACCGGCTGTACCTCAGCTGCGCTTTCCGGCGCCACCTGTACGGCCGCTCGCAGCCGGCCTTCCCGAGCCGGTTCCTGACCGAGATCCCGCAGTCGATGCTCGCCGCCCCGCGCGGCAGCGCACCGGTGGCGCCGCCTCGGCAGGGCTACCGCGAGCGCTACCAGGAGCGGCAGGTCCAGGCGGCCCCAGCGGCCCCGCCGGTGCAGCGGTTCGCGAGCGGCGACCGCGTCTCGCACCCGGCCTTCGGCCCCGGCACCGTGGTCAAGAGCACGCTCACGCGCACGGACGAGGAGCTGGTGATCAAGTTCGACCGGGTTGGCCTCAAGATCCTGTCCGGCATGCTGGCCCCACTGACGAAATGACCAAGAAAAAGGCGCCCGCGAAGAAGACCGCGAAGGTGGACGACCCCGCGCAGCGCGCGGAAGATTTGCGTGAGCAGATCCGGCATCACGAGCACGCCTACTACGTGCTCGACCTGCCGGAGATATCGGACGCCGAGTTCGACGCCCTGTTCCTCGAGCTGCGCCGCCTGGAGGAGGAGAACCCCGGCCTCGTCACCGCCGACTCGCCCACGCAGCGCGTGGGCGGCGAGGCGTCGGAGCAGTTCGCGAAGGTGCGACACCGCTCGCCGATGCTGAGCCTCCAGAACGCTTTCGATGAGGACGAGATCCGTGCTTTCGACCGCCGCGTGCGCGGCGCCATCGGCGACGACGTGCACTACTGCGCCGAGCTCAAGATCGACGGCCTCGCCATCAGCCTCACCTACGAGCATGGCCGTTTCGTTCGGGCGGCCACACGGGGCGACGGAACCGTGGGCGAGGACGTCACGGCCAACGTGCGCACCATCCGCAGCGTCCCGCTCACGATCGAGCCGGTCGCGGGCCTGCCCGAGGTGTTCGAGGTCCGCGGCGAGGTGTACTTTCCCATCGCCGCCTTCGAGCGGCTGAATGCCGAGATGGAGGCCCAGGGCAAGGCCCGCTACGTCAACCCGCGCAACACGGCCGCGGGCAGCGTCCGCCAGATCGACCCCAGCGTCACCGCCGGCCGCGACCTGCAGACGTTCATGTACACGCTCGACCCGGGTGGCCCTTGCCGATCGCAGTGGGACGTGCTCGGCGCCCTCCAGAAAATGGGGTTCCGCGTCAACAAGCACCGCCGCAAGCTGACGGGAATCGACGAGGTCCTCGAGTACCACGCCGAATGGCAGCGCCGCCGCCATGAGCTGGAGCACGAGATCGACGGCGTGGTGATCAAGGTCGACCGCTTCGACCAGCAGCTCGAGCTCGGGTTCGTCGCGCGTTCGCCCCGCTGGGCGATCGCTTTCAAGTACGCGCCGGAGGAGGCCGAGACCGCGGTCGAAGACATCGAGTGCTACGTCGGGCGCACCGGCGTGCTCACGCCGGTCGCGCATGTGAAGGCGGTGGTGGTCGGAGGCGTGACCGTGCGCAACGTCACGATGCACAACGAGGCCCAGGTCAACGAGAAAGGTGTGTACGTGGGCGCGCGCGTCGTCATCCATCGCGCCGGCGACGTCATCCCCGAGATCGTGAGCGTGAAGGAGCCGAAGCAGGGTTGGCGCATGCCGGCCAGATGCCCGGTGTGTGGGGGAGAGGTCGTGCGTGAGGAGCCGTACATCGCGCATCGCTGCATCAACCCGTTCTGCGCCGCCCAGCGCCTGGAGCGACTGCGGCATTTCGCCAGCCGCGGCGCGATGAACATCGACGGCCTCGGCTACGCCACCATCAACCAGCTCATCGAGCAGAAGTGGGTGGTCGATCCGAGCGACCTGTACCGGCTGACCAAGGAGCAGGTGGTCCAGCTCGAGGGCTTCGCCGACAAGTCCGCGCAGAAGCTCATGACGCGTATCGCCGACAGCAAGCGGCCATCGCTCGGGCGCTTCCTGTACTCGCTCGGCATCCCGCAGGTGGGCGAGGCGACGGCGGACCTGCTCGCGGCCGAGTTCGGCACCATCGAGAAGCTGCGCTCAGCGACCGAGGAGCAGATCGACGCGGTGGAGAGCGTCGGGGCCAACATGGCGGGCGAGGTGCGGAAGTACTTCGAAGGCCATGGCGGAGAGCTCGTCGGGCGCCTGCTCGAGGCGGGCGTGCAGCCGCAGGCGGTGGAGGTGGAGGCTTCAGGCGACGGTGCGTTCACAGGCAAGACCTTCGTGTTCACCGGCACGCTCGAGACGATGGGCCGCCCCGATGCGGAGGCCCTGGTGCGGCGGATGGGCGGGAAGGCGGCCGCGAGCGTGAGCGCCAAGACCGACTACGTGGTCGCCGGGCCGGGCGCCGGGTCGAAGCTCGAAAAAGCCCAGAAGCTGAAGCTGCACATCCTGGACGAGGAGCAGTTCCTGGAGCTGATCCGGGAGTGAGGGGAGAGGCAGGCGCCAATTAAGCTAATTTCGTGCCGCTCACACGTGCGCAAGTCCGCCACGTCGCGCAGCTTGCCCGCATCGCCCTCGAGCCGGGCGATGAGGAGTTCTACGCCGAGCAGCTGAGCGGCATCCTCGAGCACATCGATCGGCTGCAGGAGGTCCCCACCGACCTCATCCCTCCCACCGCGCAGGTGGTCGAGGTGACGAACCCGCTGCGGGAGGACGTGCCGCGAGCCTGTCTCACGCAAGAGGAGGCGCTGGCCAACGCGCCCGCCGTGGTCAACGGGATGTTCCGCGTGCCCTCGATCCAAGAAGAAGCATGAGCGAGCTGACGGAGCTGACCATCAACGAGGCGGCGCGCTTGCTGCGCCTGCACTCGATCTCGGCGGCCGAGCTGGTGACCGCTCACGTCGAGCGCATCGAACAGGTCGATCCTCTGGTCAAGGCCTTTCTCCGCTTCACGCCGGAGCTCTATGAGAAGCAGGCGGACGAGGCGGACGAGAAGCTGAAGCGCGGCGAAGGCGGACCGCTGACGGGCATCCCGCTCGCGGTGAAGGACGTACTGTGCGTGAGGGGCGTCGAGACGACGGCGGGCTCGCAGATCCTGCGCGGCTTCAAGCCGCCCTACACGGGTACCGCGGTGGCGCGGTTGCTCGACGCGGGCGCGGTGATGCTCGGAGTCACGAACTGCGACGAATTCGCCATGGGCAGCTCGACCGAGAACTCGGGCTATCACCCCACGCACAACCCGTGGGACCTCGACCGCGTCCCGGGCGGCAGCTCGGGCGGGAGCGCCGCCGCGGTGGCGGCGGGCGAGGCCATGATCGCCCTGGGCACGGACACCGGCGGCTCCATCCGCCAGCCCGCGGCGGTGTGCGGCGTGGTGGGCATGAAGCCGACGTACGGGCGCGTGAGCCGCTACGGGCTCATCGCGTTCGCCTCCAGCCTCGACCAGATCGGGCCGTTCGCCCGCTCGGTCGAGGACGCGGCGCTCGTGCTCGAAGCCATCTCCGGCCACGACCCGCTCGACGCCACCAGCTCCGACCGCTCCAACGAGGTGCGCCGCGATTTCGAAAAGGGCGTCAAGGGGATGCGCCTCGGCATGCCGCGTGAGTACTTTGAGGTCGAGGGCATGGAGCCGGGCGTGAACGCGGCGGTGCGCGAGGCGATCAAGGCCCTGGAGAACGCCGGCGCGGAGATCGTCGACGTGACGCTCCCGCACACCGACTACGGCCTCGCGGCCTACTACATCATCGCCCCCGCCGAGTGCTCGTCCAACCTGGCGCGGTACGACGGCGTGAGATACGGGATGTCGGTGCAGGACGTCGCCAACATCACCGAGGCGTACATGCGGACGCGGCGGAAAGGGTTCGGGACCGAGGTCCGGCGCCGGATCATACTCGGCACCTACGCGCTGTCGACCGGCTACTACGACGCGTATTACTTGAAGGCGCAGAAGGTGCGCACGCTCATCAAGCAGGACTTCGACCAGGCCTTCAGCAAGTGCGACGCGATCGTGAGCGCGACGTCGCCGGTGGTCGCGTTCCCCATCGGCTCGCGCACGCAAGACCCGCTGTCGATGTACCTGTGCGACGTGCTCACATTGGGGGGCAACCTGGCCGGCCTGCCAGGGATCAGCGTGCCGTGCGGCACGTCGCAGGGACTGCCGGTAGGCCTGCAGGTGCTGGCGCCTCAGTGGCGAGAGGACGTCGCCCTGCGGGTAGCGCGCGCGTACGAGGTGGCGAGCGGCGTGAGGGCCGAGGTCGCGAGCGTTGCCTGACTCCCCGTGGGAGATCGTCATCGGCATGGAGGTGCACGTGCAGCCGCGCACGCGCACGAAGATGTTCTGCGCCTGCGCCATCGGCCAGCTCGGCGACCCGCCCAACTCCAACGTCTGCGAGGTCTGCCTGGGCCTGCCGGGCGTGCTGCCCGTCATCAACAAGGCCGCAGTCGAAGCCTGCTTGAAGACCGCTCTCGCCCTCAACTGCGACATCCCACGCCACACCAAGTTCGACCGCAAGAACTACATGTATCCCGACCTTCCGAAGGGCTACCAGATCAGCCAGTACGACCTGCCGATGAGCGTCAACGGATACCTGGAGCTCGATGGGCGCAGGGTGCGCATCCGTCGCGTCCACCTCGAGGAGGACACGGGCAAGCTCATCCATGCCGGCGACAAGCTGCACAAGGCCTGGGAGTCGTACGTCGACCTCAACCGGGCCGGCGTGCCTCTGATGGAGATCGTCAGCGAGCCCGACCTTCGCTCCGCGGACGAGGCCCGCGACTACGCGCAGGCGCTGCGGACACTGCTGCGCACGATCGGCGCTTCCGAGGCCGAGATGGAGAAGGGGCAGCTTCGGGCTGAGCCCAACATCTCCATCCGGCGTCATGGCACGGATGACCTGGGCGTGAAGACGGAGCTCAAGAACATCAACTCGTTCCGTGCGCTGCACCGCGCGATCGAATTCGAGGTCAAGCGGCAGATCGAGCTGGTGGAGTCGGGTGGGACCGTAGAGCAGGAGACCCGCGGCTGGTCGGAGGCCGAGCAGCGCACCTTCCCGCAGCGCAGCAAGGAGTTCGCGGAGGACTACCGGTATTTCCCCGAGCCCGACCTGCCGCCCCTCGAACTGGACCGGGCCTGGATCGAGCACCTTCGCGTCTCGCTGCCCGAGCTTCCGGCCTCGCGCCGGGCGCGGCTGGTCTCGGAATATGGCCTGCCGGTCGCCGACGCCGCCCTGATCGCCGCCGACCGCGTGCTGGCCGACCTCTTCGAAGGGGCCGTGAGGTCAGGCGCCGACGCGAAAGCCACCGCCAACTGGACAATCGGTGAGGTGGCGCCTTCGGGCAAACTGCTGCCCGCCGACCACCTCGCCGACATCGTCAAACTGGTCACGTCCGGGGCCATCACGAGGGATCAAGGCCGGCTGGTCCTCAGCGCATCGATGGAAAATGGCCATTCGCCGGCCCAGATCGTCGCCGAGCGTGGCTTCGCTCAGCTGAGCGATGAGTCTGAGCTGCGACGGATCGTGGAGGCCGTCATCGCGGGCAACCCGCGGGCTGTGGAGGACTACCGAGCCGGCAAGAAGCAGGCGATGCAGGCGCTGATGGCGGACGTTCGCAGCCGCGCACCGCAGGCCAATCCCAGGGTGGCGAGCTCCATCCTCTTAGAACTGCTGAAGTAATTTGGCTTTGCCTCCCCGCTCCGCGGGGAGGTCGGCAACACCGCGAAGCGGGGTTGCCGGGTGGGGCGCTAGGGATTTGGCACGGGACGGCTCACTGAGTTCGAGGTATATGCCGTGAATGACGTCGTCGAGCGATTCATCGACATCAACCACCGGAACCCGAAGCACTCGATACCCAGCCTTCTGGAGCCACTCGGTTTTCCGCTGATCTGCGTCGTCTTCGTGGAGTGGACCGTCCACCTCTATCGCAAGGCGCGCCGATATGCAGAGGAAGTCGACGAAGTAGGGTCCTACCGGGACCTGGCGCCGGAATTTGCAGCCGCCTACCTGCCTGTTTCGCAGCCGCGACCACACGCGCCGCTCGGTCTCGGTCATGTTGTTTCGAAGGTATCGGGCGCGGTCGGTCTGAGGCGAATGCATCGCACAACCATCCTGAAAGGGGACCTGTCTGGCAATCCAGCCCGTTAAGGCTTGGTGCATCGCCCCACCCGGCCGGGCCGCTTCGCGGCCTGGCCGACCTCCCCACGCGGTGGGGAGGCGATAGCCACCGCGCACCTAGACTGCGACCATGGCTCGTGTCGTCGCGCTGGTGCTGCCGCTGGGACTCGACACTTTCGCGATCGCGGCGGCGCTCGGCATAACCCGGCTCTCGGGCTCCCAGCGCGTTCGATTCAGCCTCCTGTTCGCCGCCTTCGAGGGCGGCATGCCGGTGATCGGCCTGCTCATCGGCGCCGGGCTTGGCCAGGCGATCGGCGGTTGGTCGGAGTACCTGGCGATTGCGGCCCTCGCCGGCGTCGGGGCCTACATGCTGTTCGGCCGCGACGAGGACGAGGAACGCGTGAGGAAGCTGGCGGCCGCGCGCGGTCCGGCCATGATCGGCCTCGGGCTGAGCGTCAGCCTGGACGAGCTGGCGATTGGCTTCAGCCTGGGCCTGCTGAACGTGCCCATCATCCCAGCGATCTTGCTGATCGCCGCCCAGGCGTTCATCGTCTCCCAGGTCGGCTTCGCGCTGGGCGGCAAGGTGGGCGAGGCGACCCGCGAGGGTGCGGAGCGGCTCGCGGGCGCTGTTCTCCTGGTGATCGCCGGTACGCTGCTGGTGGCCAGGATCCTGGCCGCGCGCTGAAGGAGACCCTAGTTCGGCAGCCGGCGGGAGATGTATGCGCTGTACACGAACAACGCCACCCCGGCCACGTATGCCAACATCGCCGTCAGGACGAGCAGGCCGCCGACGATCTCCGGCACCACCGGCGTGAACCCGACGGCCAGGATCGAGGCGCCCAGAGCGACGCCCGCCCAGCCCTGGAGGTGGATCACCCGAGGCGTCACGTTGACCAGGGGCCACAGCATCCACCTCTGCCACCAACTCGGGAAGGCGTCCTGGCGCACGAGATACAGGCCCGCCCCGACGAGCGCCCCTCCGAGCACGTAAGCCACGGCCATGAGCAGGTACATCATCATCCGGGCGATTCTACGCACCCGGTCCAGCGAGGCGACTCCCGGTAGCCTTGTCGGGTGCCCCTGCCGCCCGACCTCCACGTGCACACGGAATGGTCGTGGGACGCCCCACGCGGCGATATGGAGCGGTCCTGCGAGCGCGCCCTCGAGATCGGGCTGCCCGCGATCGCGTTCACCGAGCACGCCGACTGGGCCCTCGTGCACGCGGGCCAGCACCCGGTCGACGTGCCCGGCTACCTCGGGGCCGTGGAGCGCTGCCGGGCCCGCTTCAAGAGCCTGCGCATCCTCACCGGGGTTGAGCTGGGCGAGCCGCACTGGTTCCCCAAGGAGACGGCGGCGGTCCTGGCCGCCGGCCCCCTCGACCGGGTGCACGGCTCCATCCACTGCATCCGGATAGCCGGCGAGATGCTCGACGCCAGCCAGTTTCGCGATCGCGCCGGCCTCAACTTTCCCGCCGCGGTGCGCGAGTACTTCCGCGAGACGCTGGCGATGGTGGACAGCGGCCAGCCGTTCGAGACGCTCGCGCACCTCGACTACCCCAAGCGCTACTGGCTCGCCGGCGCCGCGCCATACCGAGAGGAGGACTTCGAGGCCGAGATCCGGGCCATCCTTGTCGCCGCCGCGCGCACCGGGCGCGCGCTGGAGGTGAACACGACGCGCGGTGACGTGCTGTGCCCGGGGCCGACCGTGGTGCGATGGTGGCGCGAGGTGGGGGGCCAGGCGGTGCAGTTCGGGAGCGACGCACACCAACCGGACAAGGTCGCCGCGGGTTTCGCGACGGCCGCCCAGGTGGTCGAGGCGGCCGGCTTCAAGCCCTCGTCCGACCCGACCTCCCAGTGGCGCCGGTGATCCTGCGTCCGGTGTCGCCGGCGCATGGCGGAGCCGCCATCGCGCGTGACGAGGGCAAGGTGTGGCTCGTCAACTACGCGTTGCCGGGCGAGGTGGTGGAGGCTGAGCCGCGGGGCAAGCAGGGCGGCGTGGCCGTGGCGACGACGACACGCGTCGTCGAGCCATCACCGTTTCGCGTCACGCCGCCGTGCCCTCACTTTGGTGCGTGTGGCGGCTGCCAGCTGCAGCACGCGGCGTATGCGCACCAGCTGGAGCTCAAGCGGCAGGTGGTCGAGGAGGCATGGGCGCGCGCGGGCCTGCGGCTGCCGCCCGACACGCCGGTGCTCGGGATGGACGACCCGTGGCGCTACCGGATCCGCGGCGAGTTCGAGGCCGTGCCCGTTCCGGGCGGCTGGCGCTTTGGCTTCCACCGGCTGCGTTCGCACTCGGTGCTGGCGATCGACACGTGCCCCATCCACGACCTGCGCATCGAGGAGGCGCTGCCGGCTTTCGCGCAGGCGGCCAACGAGCTGGAGCTCACCGATCTGCAGAACCTTCTGCTCACCGTCGAGCCCACCGGACGCGGGCTGCTCTGGCGGCTTCGCCACAAAGGCCCCGAGCCCAAATGGCCGCGGGACGAGTTCGCGCATCGCGTGGTGGAGCTGCTGCCTGACCAGGTGCTGCTGGACGACGCGATGAGCCTGGAGTTCTGGGGCCTCACGTTTCGCGTCCGCAGCGACACGTTCGTGCAGACCAACTACCGGCAGATGCTGGTCCTTTACGAGACGGCGCTGGACATGCTCGGCGACGTCTCGGGCGACCGGGTGCTGGATCTATATGCAGGCATCGGCACGATCTCCGTCGCGGTCGCGCGCAAGGCGGCGAGCGTGACCGCCGTGGAGGAGAACCCGCGGGCGGTGCAGCTGGGCCGGCTCAACGCGCGCATCAACGCGGCCAGGGTGGAGTACATGCCCGGTAAGGTCGAGACGATGCTGCGACAGGTCCGGCTCGGCCAGCATGCAGCGGCGATTCTCGACCCGCCTCGCGCGGGCTGCGAGCCCGCGGCGCTGGCGGAGATCCTCCGGCTGGGGCCCGAGCGGCTCGTCTACATCTCCTGCGAGCCGTCCACGCACGCACGCGACCTCATCGCGTTGGTGCGGGGCGGCTACCGGGTGCGGCGAGCGGTGATCGTGGACATGTTCCCGCAGACGTACCACATAGAGTCCGTTGCGCTGTTACAGCGAACTTAAGTGAGACGCCCCACCCGCCTGGCCGCTTCGCGGCGAGGCGACCTCCCCACAGGGTGGGGAGGCGAAGCTAGAAGACGTCCAGGCCGTGTCCGAGCTTCAGGAGTGCGAGCCGCAGGCGTCCCGGTCGAAGCTGCCTGACCGCGAACGCCAGGACCGGCTTCAGTATCAGCACGGCAGTATCAACGCGGGCCGAAGTGTAGGGTTACGGACCTTGCTCATGCAAGCTGCTGGACGAAATCGGCCAGCCGGCCCACGCCCTCGCGGAGATCGGCGTCCGCGCTGGCCAGGCTGATCCGGACCGCCCCCGCGGCCACCTCCCCGAACGCGGTCCCAGGCGCCACCGATACGCCCCGCTCGCGCAGCAGCCTGAAGGCGAAGTCGCGAGCGTGAACACGGCTCCGTGAAATGTCGGCCATGCAGTAGAAGGCGCCCGTGGGCTCGCTGATGAGCATGTCCGCCTCGCGGAGGATGTCGACGACGGCGTCTCGGCGGTGGCGGTAGGCGGCGACCATCTCGCCGACGCAGTCCTGCGGGCCGTCCAGGGCGGCCTCGGCGGCGACCTGGCTGATGGTCGAGACGCACGAGGAGTTCGATTCGAGCACCTTGGTCGCGGTGTCGATGAGCTCTGCAGAGGCGGCCACGTAGCCGATGCGCCACCCGGTCATCGAATACGACTTCGAGAACGTGAACACGCTGGCGATGCGCGGGTCGTCGGGAGCGAGGCTGGCGGGGCTGGTCCACGAGCCGTCGAGGATGATCTGGTCGTAGCACTCATCGCTCACCAGCCAGAGGTTGTGGCGCTGCGCAAGCTCGACCAGGCGCTCGACGGTGCCCGCCGGGTACACCGCGCCGGTCGGGTTGTTGGGGCTGTTGATCAGGAGCAGCTTGGTGCGCGGCGTGATGAGCCGGGCGATGGCGTCGACGTCGGGCTGGAACCCATCCGCCGCCGCACAGGGATAGAAGACGCCTTTGGCTCCGACCCAGGTGAGCATGAGCCGCGTGTTCGGCCAGCCCGGGTCGGGCATCAGCACCTCGTCGCCGGGTTCGAGCACCGCCCCGAACACCGCCGCGATCGCGCCCACCCCGCCGGGCGCGCAGGCGATGCGATCCGGCGTCACGCGGATCCCGTTCACCCGCTCGAGCTTGGCCACGAGCTTCTCGCGCAGCGAGATGAGCCCCTGAGTGTGGGTGTAGAAAGTCTTGTTCTCGTCGATGGCGCGCTTGCCGGCGTCGCTGATGTGCTTGGGGGTGGGGAAGTTGGGCTGGCCGACGTCGAGGCGGATCGCGCCCGGGGTCCGCAGCGCCTCGTTGGCGAGCTCGCGGATGCCGGAGTGGGCCGCCTCAGCCGGGAGATGCGCGAGCGTGGGCACAGATTGTCGAGCCATTGCAGAGAATCGTAAGGGGCGCCGGCCTGCTACCCCGCCGCCTCCCGCCGCATCACGATCAGGTGTATCCCAAAGAACCGCGTGATCAGGTTGGCCATGCGGGTCGTGCGCCGGAAGTAGGGCGGATATGCGGCCGGCTCGACTCGCCGGAAGCCGAAGCGCTGGTAGTAGCCCTCGAGCTCGCGCCGGCAAGACAGATGGAGGACGACGCCTGCCTCGCGAGCGATGAGAGCCTTGATGACCGCGGTTCCGACGCCCTCGCCCTGCCGCTCGGGGACGACGGCGATCGAGGCCAACTCACGGCTTCCGTCGCCGTGCGACTTGACCTGGCCCATCCCGACCATCTCCCCGTCCTCCTCGGCCACCATGAAATTGGGCCATTGAAGGTTCATCCCGGGGAGACGCACCTCCGCAATGAGGCGTCGGATCGCGGGCTGGTCGTTCTCGGTCGCGGGACGGATGGTGAGGGGCATCCAGGCGCCAGTAGACTATCCCGGGGTCCCGCCAACCCAGCCTAAAGAATGCAGCACGCCCCCAGCACCTTCGTCCACCTCCACAACCACACCGAGTACTCGCTGCTCGATGGGGCCAGCCGCATCCCCGCCATGGTCGCTCGCGCGGCCGAGCTGGAGATGCCGGCGATCGGGCTTACCGACCATGGCGTGATGTACGGGGCCATCCACTTCTACAAGGCGTGCAAAGAGGCCGGGATCAAGCCGATCGTGGGCTGCGAGGTGTACGTCGCGCCGCGGTCGCGGCTGCTGCGCGAGGGGCGCGTCGACCGCGACCCGAGCCACCTCACGCTGCTGGCCGCGAACCATGAGGGCTACCTCAACCTGATGAAGCTCTGCACCGTGGGGCAGATGGAGGGGATGTATTACAAGCCCCGCATCGACAAGGAGATCCTGGCCGAGCACGCTGCGGGCCTGATCGCGCTTTCGGGGTGCCTGCAGGGCGAGGTGGCGGGCCGCATCGCCGACAACGACATGGACGGCGCGCGCGAGTCGGTGGCCGCGTTCCGGGACATCTTCACCAAGGACCGCTTCCTGCTCGAGGTGCAGCGGCATGGCATCGAGAAGCAGGACCGGGTCAACGAGGCGCTGGTCGGGCTCGGCCGCGAATTCTCACTTCGGCTGTGCGCCACCAACGACCTCCACTACGTGCACCGCCACGACTCGGAGGCGCACGACGTGCTCCTTTGCCTGCAGACCGGGGCGCGGTTCAACGATCCCAACCGCTGGCGGTTCTCGACGCAGGAGAACTACATGAAGACACCGGAGGAGATGGCCGCCACGTTCGCCGACCTGCCCGAGGCGGTGGCGAGCACTCTCGAGGTGGCGGACATGTGCGACCTCAAGCTGCACCTGGGCGCCACGCTCCTGCCGCCGTTCGACGTCCCCGACGGACTGCCGCCCGACCAGTACCTCGCGACGCTGGTCGAGGAAGGCCTGAAATGGCGCTACGGAATGGTGTTTCCATCGGCTGTGAAGGAACGCGCCGATAACGAGCTGGCGGTCATCAAGGCGACCGGCTACGCCTCCTATTGTGGGACTTCTACAACTACGCGCGCAAGCACGAGATCGTGGTGGGGCCGGGTCGGGGCAGTGCGGCCGGCAGCCTGGTGTCCTACTGCCTGGGCATCACCAACCTCGATCCCCTCCAGCACGGCCTCATCTTCGAGCGCTTCCTCAACATCGACCGCGTGTCGATGCCAGACATCGACTGCGACTTCTCGGTGGAGGGTCGCGAGAAGGTCATCAAGTACGTGTCGGAGAAGTACGGGTCAGACCGCGTGGCCCAGATCATCACTTTCACGACCATGGCCTCGAAGGCGGCGATCCGCGACGTGGGCCGCGTGCTGGAGGTGCCGCTGCGCGACACCGACCGGCTCGCCAAGCTCATCCCGGTCTGGCAGGGGCGCTCGAAGTCGCTGGAAGACGCGGTCAAGGAAGTCCCAGAGTTCCGTGAGGCATACGAGTCGAACGAAGACCAGAAGCGGCTCATAGACGTTGCGCGCGCATTGGAGGGCGTGTCGCGCAACGTGAGCACGCACGCCGCGGGCGTGGTGATCGCGCCCGAGCCGCTGGTGCTCTACACGCCGCTGCAGTTCGGCCCGAAGAGCGACGCGGTGATCACCCAGTACGACATGAAGGCGGTCGGCGACATCGGCCTGCTGAAGATCGACTTCCTCGGCCTGCAGAACCTCGACATCATCGCCACGTGCCTGCGGCTGGTGAAAGAGCGACGAGGCATCGAGATCGACCTCGAGTCGGTGCCATTCGACGACGCCAAGACATACGAGCTGCTTTCCGCCGGCGACACGCACGGCGTGTTCCAGCTCGAAGGTGCCGGCATGCGGCGGATGCTCATGGACATGCGGCCGCAGTCGTTCGGGGACGTGTCGGCCGCGGTCGCGCTGTTCCGCCCGGGCCCGATGGTCAACATCCCCGCGTTCATCGCGCGCAAGCAGGGGCGCGAGCCCATCGAGTACATGCACGAGCGGCTGGAGCCGATCCTGCGCGAGACGTACGGCGTGATGATCTACCAGGAGCAGGTGATGATGGCCGCCCGCGAGCTGGCCGGGTTCACCATGAGCGAGGCGGACATCCTTCGCGCCGCGATGGGGAAGAAAGACAAGCCCAAGATGGCCAAGCAGCGCACGAAGTTCGTGACGGGTGCGGTCGAGCGGGGAATCTCGACGGCGACTGCGGAGGCGCTGTTCGACGGCATCGCGAAGTTCGCGGAATACGGGTTCAACCGCGCGCACTCGGCGGCATATGGGGTGATCGCGTACCAGACCGCGTACCTGAAAGCGAACTACCCGCTGGAGTACATGACGTCTTTGTTGATCCACATGGAGGGGTCGGCGGACAAGGTGGCGACGGCCATCGTCGACTGCCGCATCCGCGGCATCGAGGTGCTGGCGCCGGACATCAACCGCTCTCGCGCCGACTTTTCGATCAGCGATGGCCGTGTGTTGTTCGGCCTGGCCGCGATCAAGAACGTGGGGCAGCATGCGGTGGAGTCGATCGTCTCCTTGCGCGACGCCGATGGCCCGTTCAAGTCGCTCGAAGACCTGTGCGAGCGCACGTCGGCCGTCCAGGATGTGAACCGGCGGGTGCTCGAGTCGCTGGTGGCGTCGGGTGCCTGCGATTCGCTGGGCGAACGGGCGCGGCTGGCTTATGTGCTGGACCACGCGGTTTCCCGTGCCGAGCGGGCGCGGCGCGACCGCGAATCGGGCCAGACGTCGCTGCTGGAGATGGTGGGTTCGGAGGAGGTGACGGCCGACGATTATGGCCTCGCCATCGACGTCGCGCCGATGGCGGGCGAGGAGAAGCTGCGGCTGGAGAAGGAGCTGCTTGGCCTGTATCTGTCCGACCACCCGCTGCGGCGCATCTCGGCCGAGCTGGCGAAGCTGTCGGACACTCAGGCGGTGGAGGTGACGAGCGCGCTGCAGGACACTGAGGTTCGGGTGGCGGGCCTGGTCCGAGAGGTGCGGCGCGTGGTGACGCGCAAGGGCCAGATCATGGCGTACGCATCGCTGGAGGACCTGACGGGGACGGTGGATGTGGTTCTGTTCCCGCGGGTGTTCGAGCATACGCGGCTGCTGTTCGAGCCGGACCGAGTGGTCGTGGTGGCGGGGAAAGTGGACGCGCGGGCGGGGAGCACGCGCGCGACGGGCGCGTCTGCCTCACCGGTCGAGCCGGAGATGGAGGCGGAGGTGGAGACGGCGTCGGTGGTGGCCGACATGGCGTGGCTGTGGGACGACCCGGAGTGCCTGCCGGTGGCGCGCCGGCAGCTATTGCACGTGCAACTGCCGCGTGGCGATTCCGGCCTGGCGGAGCGGCTGGAGGCGGTGCTGGCGCGGCACCCGGGGTCGGATGAGGTGGTCCTGCACGTGGTGGTCGGGAGCCGGGAGGTGACCGTCCACGCGGATCGATATCATGTCCAGGCCGGTGCCGCTCTGGCGGCTGAGCTCGACGAGTTGGTGGGCCCGGCGTCGACTCGGGTGGAGACGGTGCGACCGAAGGCCCAGTCGAATGGCAACGGGCGGGGCAAGCCGAGCTGGAGATGAGATGAGAGGAGTGGAGATGAACGAAGACGAGGCGGGCGCGAGCGGCCGGTACGTGGTCGTGAAGGCGCTCGAGGATGGGGTGGTGATCATGGGCCTGACGCGGGGAAAGGACACGCGCTCGCACCACTCGGAGCGACTTGACGCGGGCGAGGTGATGGTGGCGCAGTTCACGGAGCTGACGGCCGCGATCAAGATCCGGGGCCGGGCGGAGATCCTGACCGACGTGGGGCGGGTGGAGTCGGGTTCCTAGGGCGTGACGGGAAGGCCGGCGGCCTTCCAGGCGTGGAAACCGCCGATCAGGTCGGTGGCGTTTATCAACCCGATGTCCTGGAGCGAGGCGGCGGCGAGGCTGGACGAGTAGCCCTCGGCGCAGACGACGATCACCCGCACCTGGTGATCGGTGGCCTGCTCGATCCGCGAGGGCGAGTCGGGGTCGAGCCTCCATTCGAGCACGGTGCGATCGATGACGATTGCACCAGGTATCTGGCCCTGCGCGGCTCTCTGCGCCGCCGTCCGCGTATCGACGAGGAGCGCACCCTGGCCTAGCTCGGCGGCAGCCTGGTGCGGGTCGACCCTTTGGAGCCTGCGACGAGCTCGTCCGAGCGCCTGGTCGATGGTGTGGGGCATTGCTTGGCGGCGAGTGTAGCTTCCCCGGCCCGATAGAATCTGGAAACTGCGAGCCCTGCCCACGTAGCTCAGGCGGCAGAGCATTTCCTTGGTAAGGAAAAGGTCCCCGGTTCGAATCCGGGCGTGGGCTCCACACCAACCAGTCAGATGGTTCGATGATGTGGTGATCGTCGCCCGCTGTTCACGTTTCGGACCGTGAAAGGCTGGGCGCGACCAAAAGCAGACCTCCGGAGCCGTCATACTGGGGTCGCAACGGCCATCGCGGTGGCCGGCCGCGGATCCTGAAACGCGTCGACGTCGAGGAGTCAGAGGACAAGCTGGCGCCGGTGGTGGTCTTGCGGCCGGTACGCGCCGTCCGACCCATGGGGGTCAGACCAATCAAGTCGCCGAGCATGTCCGTCCTGGTCCGCGAATGGCTCGCCGAGCTCAAGGTCATAAACCGCAGCCCGCAGACCATCGAGTGGTACCAGCAGAAGATGGAGTGGTACCTGCGGCATGAAGGGCTGGGCCCAGCTGGCGGTCCAGATCCTGCTCAGCACCGGCATACGCTGCGAAGAGCTTGCCGCACTGATCGTTTCTGACTTCGAGGAACCACGGCGAGGTCGGCTTCCTCAAGGTCCCCTCGCAAGGGGGCCAAGTTGCGCCGGGTGCCGCTCTCCAGCTGGCTACGCCGCGAGGTCGGGCGCTACCTGAACCGCTACCGGATCGACATGGGGAGCGATCGGCTGCTGCTCAGGAGCGACGGGGAACCGGTTGTGATGATGACCGTCGAGTACCTGCTGCGGCGGATCAAGGACAGAGTCGGATTCAAGCGCCACGCCAATAAGTTCCGCCACACCATCGCCACCGAGTACCTTCGCAACGGCGACATCGAGCGGCTGCGCCGGATCCTCGGCCATTCCAGCTGCGTGATGGTGATGCGGTATCTGCATCTCGACAAGGGCGACCTGGGCAAGGACTTCGATCTGCGATCGCCATTCTGATGCGCCATAGGCTGCTGGTAGCCACCACACTCATATAGCTGTGCTGCCGAGGTCACGGTGCATTGAGGGATCCGGATATCGTATGGCCATGCCAAGAGGACTAGGCTTCGGATGGGGAGCGGTGAGACTTCCGATGGTTCCCCCAGGAGCCTCTTGGGATGTCTGGGTGATCGTCGGGTCCCACGCAGCGACTATGGCGCAGAAAGTGCTCGCTGCATACAAAAAGGCCATGAGGCACGAGCGAGTTGACTCTGGCGAATCAGGAGCGTCCACCGACGGTCGCCAGCGCGTCGAAACTTAAACGACCAGTGCCACCGACCGCGGGTCATGCCGCACCTGCCGAACGTCGCGCCAAAGTTAGGGCGGCTTGCGCGACCTGTGACGCAGATGCCGCTTTCCTTCGATCAGAGCGTCCACCCTATGAAGCGTATCGCCCGCGAATCAAGGTCGTGGATCTCTTTGCTGGATGTGGTGGGCTAACTGTGGGCGTGGCGGAGGCGGCTCGCCGCCTCGGTCTGGGCATCGAGGTCCGCCTCGCGGTCGACACTGACGCCGACGCAGCAGCCGTTTACAAAGCTAATATGCCGGGTGCGGACGTTCGCCGTGTCGGCGTGGAAGATCTATTCGATGGCGTCCTCGGCTCTTCGCTAACCAAGGGCGAGCGGAAGCTGAAGCGGCAGGTGGGTCCCGTGGACGTGCTAGTGGGTGGGCCCCCATGCCAAGGGCATTCCGACCTGAACAACCACACGCGTCGCGCCGATCCCAGAAACGCCTTGTACGCGAGAATCGCGCGCGCCGCCGAGGTCCTAAGACCGAAGGTCGTACTCATCGAGAACGTGCCCACGGTGACTCACGATGTTGAGAACGTCGTGGATGGCACTGTCCGTGCGCTGGGGAAGGCTGGGTATAAGGTCGCGGAGAAGGTTCTTGACATCGCATCTCTCGGTGCACCTCAACGTCGCCGTCGCCATGTGGTTCTTGCGTCCCGGGTCTCCAAAGTGAACGTTGGAGCCATTCTTTCGGGGGCCGCAGAGCGGTGCTCGCGCCATCCGGTTCGGTCCGTACGCTGGGCAATCGAAGACCTGAGGGCGACCAAGTCCGGCAGGCTCATCGACTCGACCAGTACCTTCAGCTTGGACAATCTCAAACGCATCGCTTGGCTATTTGAGAACCGCAAGTTTGATCTTCCAAATCCTGAGCGTCCAAAGTGTCACCGATCAGATCACAGTTACAACTCGATGTACGGGCGATTGAGGTGGGACGAGCCGGCGCAGACGGTTACCACCGGCTTCAGTTCGATGGGCCAAGGCCGTTATGTGCATCCCGCGGAGCGTCGCACGATTACGCCGCATGAAGCGGCGAGGCTACAGATGCTGCCGGACTTCTGGGACTTCTCGCCCGTGACGCAGAAGGGATCGCTTGCGAAGATGATTGGCAACGCGGTTCCACCTGTGTTGGCGTCTACCCTTCTAGAACCAACGCTTCGAGCACTTAGTCTCGCGCCGATGGCTTCGTTCCCACCCGAGACGGAGGCGATCCGAGGCGCGAGCGCTAAGGTTAGACGACGAGCCTTTGGGACGACCAGTCGCCGGCTGCTGGGCAGCGTTCCCAAACCTTCCTCCGCCGCCGCCCGCAGAAGGATGCAGGCAGTACGACAAAACGGAACGGCGCCGGAGCTAGCGCTCCGGGCCGAGATCGATCGACTCGGCCTGACGTATCGCCCAAATGGGCACATCCCAGGGGTTCGCAGCCATGCCGACTTGCTTTTCGCCGATAGCGGTGTGGTGGTGCTTGTGGACGGCTGCTACTGGCATGCGTGTCCCGTCCATGGAACCTCGGCCAAGGCGAACCGAAAGTGGTGGCGCGAGAAACTGGAGGCTAACCGCCGGCGGGACCGAGACACAGAGTTACGTCTTCATAACCTCGGCTGGGTGGTACTTCGGTTCTGGGAGCATGACGACCCTGCGCGATCAGCACCGAGCGTGGCGACAGTCGTCGCCGCTAGGAGATCGGAAGCGAATGCGGCGACGGGATCCACCAATGGAGGTCGGCTGCGGATCAAGTGACCGGCCCTTTTGTCGGCGAACAGGCCAATCGAGAGTTGCGCGACCGCAGACATCCAGTTGCACTCCTTGCCGGTCGCGATATCGTCAAGATTTTCGTAGATCACCAACTCAGCACTGGGGCTGCCGTACGGAGATGTCATCGTCGCCAACCCCAACTGTTCCGCCATCCCGCTCACCGTTGTCCTGAATCCGCTCTACAAGAAGGTCGGTGTCGAGATCGAGAATTCCCCACCAACCCATCGAGTGTCGTGGCGGAAGCGACCAAATGAGACGGCTGGACGTTGTTCCTAACAATTTCAGGGTTCTCGATTTCATTAACTGGCAGAGGGACGGCAGTCTCCAGCTGAATCCGCCATTTCAACGGCGTTCCGTCTGGAAACTGGGGGCGCGCTCGTACTTCATCGACACGCTTGTTCGAGGCCTACCAGTTCCTTTGATAGTCATCCGCGAGCGAGTTGAACTCGATACCCAACAGGTGATTCGACAGATCGTTGACGGTCAACAGCGACTCAGGACCGTCTTCGCGTTTGTGGACGAGGCCCTTCTTCCCGATTTCGTCGCTCGGCGCGACCGATTCACTGTCGAGAGTCAGCATAACTCTGAATTGGCGGGCCGATCATTCCGAGAATTGGAACCAACAATTCGCGATGAGATCCTTGGCTACCACTTCAGCGTTCAGATTCTTCCCTCGCAAGTCGAAGACCGCGATGTCCTGCAGATCTTCGCTCGCTTGAACTCAACTGGCACGCGACTGAATGGACAGGAACTTCGCAATGCGGAATGGTTCGGTCCATTCAAGACTCGAATGTACGACCTTGCTTATGAGCAATTGGAGCGGTGGCTTCAATGGAAGATCTTCTCGGAAGAAGAGATATCCAGAATGCTTGAGGTCGAATTAGTGAGCGACCTAACGATCAACATTCTTCAGGGGCTCACAGGTAAGACGCAGACCGTGCTAAAGCGCTTCTATCGCGAATATGAGGGTAGGTTTCCGGACGGGCCCGAGGTCAGCCGTCGGTTCCGTCAAACGATGGACACGATCGACCGGGAACTGGGAAGCTTCCTGGCCAACAGCGTATTTACCAGACAGATGCACTTTTTCACGTTGTTCGTATACATGTACGATCGACTGTACGGACTGAAGTCCGATCTCAAGCGCAGATCGCCGCGATCCTTGCCGCGCGGATTGGCTACCTGTATGCATAGGGTTAACGATCGGTTGCGCGGTACGGACTTGCCAGATGACGTACTGAAAGCCCTATCAGGAGCGGCGACCGACGTTGGGCGCCGCCGCTCCTTATTCGATTTCATGACGGGGATTTGCGGTGCCAAAGCAGGCAGGTGATGTAGTCGCTGAGCTAGCATCCAGTGCCCGCGGTCTTAACCAGTACTTAAGCCGTATCGAGGGCCTCTTTCTTGTCCGTCAATTGCCGATGGCCGATGTGCAGCGCGCTTACTCTGGAGCCTTCCTCTCCTTCTACATCGCTCTGGAACGAACAATCCAGGAACTCTTCATGGGAATCCTCATGGGTCGCCTAATCGTGTCGCGACCAGGAATCCGTCCACTGGTGACGGTTCGGTCAGAGGTAATTGCGCGCAAGATTGTGCGCGGTGACAGGCGATATGTAGATTGGCTCCCTTACAACTTCACACGTGACCGAGCCAATGCCTTCTTCTCGCGCGGTAAACCATTCGAAGCTTTGACTGCGGCAGAGGTTGAACGCCTCGAAGATGTCCGTATTATTCGAAACGCCCTCGCCCATGGAGGCGAACATGCGATGGCGGTGTTCCAAAGGCGGTTCACTGCCGGCCTTGCGCTTCCCTCTGACCAACGGCGACCCTCCGGCTATCTTCGCGGCCAACATGGAGTAGGTCAAACGCGGTTCACGAACCTGCTTGCGCAGTCAATTGTCGTGACTCGGAGGTTGGTCTAGCTACGACGTCGCCGTTCTGATCTCATCACAGGACGGTTGGCGTCGCTGCGATTCGGATGAGCCCGGCCTACTCAGGTTGCCGTAATGCCGCGGAGACCACTCCTTGACCCATTGGCATGGTCGTCAATTTTGATTCGCAGCGGTTTGGGTAACCGCCAAAGCTCGACAGCGGACCGAGTCGGTTGATAGCGGCTGCTACGACCGCATGAACCGAGCAGGGGCCGGAATGCCGGCCCCTGTTGCTCAAGTTCTCTGGGCAGCCTTGCTCGGCCGACCGCGCCTTGCCGCCTTCGCGAGGCCGAGCTTCTGAAGCACTTCAGGGCTTGCCAACTTTGCAAAGGTAGCGTCGTTGGCAAGATAATCCAGCACTCGCCGAGTCGCCCCCTCGTATTGGGTCCGGTTTCCGCCGGCGGTGCGGAAGACCTCCACGAGCTTGCCATTCTTGTCGGCGACCAGCGCCGACTTGACAAGCAAACCCTCGAAGAACATGTGCTCGATCGTTGGTAGGTTTGTAATTGGATCCTTCTTCGAAATCACGTCACGCTTCCGCTAAGCGAGATTCGCGACTTCGTCGATAGCCGGCTTGTAGTCCACTCCGGAAAAACGACAGGCTGCAACGACTCCGGCAATCACGTACAATGCGGCGCCGGAGCCGACCAGATACTCGTCGCGCACCTCTTCTGGCGTCTTTGTGCCGGCCACGATATCCCGCCATCCCGGCATTTTGCTGGCGGCATAGTCCCAACTTCCTGCGATCCACGTCGTTGCCTCGGAGAGGGCCGATTCTTGCATGGTGCCGAACTCTTTGAGAGCCACCTCGATGTTGTCGTCTCGCTGTTGGGGTGTCCGGTCGTTGAATCCGATCAGCGAGACGGACGCACCAGCACGCGCCACGGCGGCGGTGAAAACTTTGCCGGCCTTTGGTGTGCCGCCCTGATATTCAAGACGACCAGCAGGGCCGCCATTGCTGAGCAGTTTGGACCTTTCGGCAACCCCAATCCCAAGCCTATTGACCGGGCGGAACAGCGTTAGCCTTTCTGCCTTCGAACCAGCTCTAGCGCGGGGACGTCTCGTCTCGGCACGCGGACGGGGCAGAATGATGCCTCAAATGGCCCGCATGATCCCAGTAAGTCCGGTCGACGCTCGAAGCGGCGCCGAGGTGGAGCTCTTCGAGCGTCTGGCGGTTGCGCTGCCAGAGGGTTTCGTCGTGCTGCACGGCGTGAAGTGGCTCGAGAAGACCGTACGCGGAGGGCCGAACAGGCCAACAGAGTGCGAAGCCGATTTCTTGATCCTTCATCCGGGGTTAGGAGCATTGGTTCTCGAAGTCAAGGGAGGTCGCATCAGCCTCGATGCCCGAACGGGTACTTGGCACAGCGAGAGCGCAACAGAGGTGGACTACGTCATTAAGGATCCTTTCGCACAGGCCCAACGATCCTGTCATTCGCTGTTGCGCCTCGCGAAGTCAAACCCAAGATTCCCATCGAACTGGGGTCCGTTCGGTCATGCGGTGGCATTTCCTGGTGGAGTCGCCGTCTCGCCAGCGCTAGCGGAGACACCGGCGGACCTAGTGCTCGATGCCGGCACGATCGGCGATGACTCGAATTTGAAGCGGGCCATCCGGTCAGCATTCGACTATTGGGGTCGGACCTCGGCCGCTCATGAAGGTGAGCGAGCCGTATCTGTACTCATCGATATGGTCGCCCATGACTTCCGAGTGCTGGATCTGCTTCGACCCCGCATCGACGAGGTGGATCGGAAGATCCTCGAAATGAGTCACCAGCAGTTCCGGGTGCTGGACTACATGAGGAGCAATCCACGCGTCGCGATCGCTGGCTGCGCAGGCTCGGGAAAGACTCTACTTGCGGCCGAGAAAGCGCAGCGTCTTGCGAAGTCGGGTTTTCGCACGTTGCTGACTTGCTTCAATCGTCCACTCGCGGATCATCTAGCTGAATCGCTCGGAAAGCAGGATGGTCTGGTCGTTCAGAGCTTTCACTCTCTGTGCGCGTACTTGGCACGAGAGGCTCGGATTGCATTGGAATGGCCCGTCCGGCCTGCCGATGAGCCGGCTTTTTATGAAAGCGTCCTTCCCAACACTCTCCTGAAGGTAGCCGAGCGTATGGGCCCAATCTTTGACGCACTGGTAATCGATGAGGGCCAAGACTTCGTGGCGACTTGGCTAGAGGCGTTGTCGTTTCTCTTGGAAGATCCCAATCGAGGGATCGAGTACGTGTTCTTCGATGACAACCAGAGTCTGTATAGGCGACCTGGTGGATTGCCCGCTGACCTCGTGAACTTTGAGCTGCATGAGAACTGGAGGAACACGAAACCAATACACGAATTGGTCTCCAGGTTCTATTCCGGGGGTTCGCTGATTGGCATGGGTCCCGATGGCCCGGCAGTCGAGACGGTCAGGGTCGAGGCTTCAAGTCTCCTGAGGGCTACCCTCAGCCGAGTCTTGCACAAGCTCTGCCAGGACAACAGGATCGAGCCTACCGACATCGTTGTGCTCACGAGCCGGCTTATTGAAGCGGCCAGCGTAACCGGGAGATTAGGCTCGTACGACGTTCAACTGGATCCCTCTGTGAAGAACCAGGTGAAGCTCAGCTCGATCCATCGCTTCAAGGGATTAGACGCGAAGGTCGTGATCTTGATCGACGTCGATTCGCATCGACCCGATTACGAAGAGCTCATGTACGTAGGCTGCTCGAGAGCACGGTCCTACCTGGTCGTGATCACGGGGCCCTAGGTCCCTCGAACGCCGCGGGCGCCCGCGGGTGCAAGAACTGGCTGCTGTTCTCCCTGAATCAACTGCCGCACAACAGTGAGATAACCGGTTGCTCCCGACAACGCGCGACGGTCCAAATATCCGTTGTAGAAGCGACAGGACGGTTCCCCGAGGTGGAGACACGCGGCGCAGGCCGCACCAGCATGGGTACATCCAGGATCGAGAGCACATCGATGCTCGGCTGTTACAAAATCTCGCAAGAGTTCGTGGAGCTCGTCTTCGAAGACTGCTTGCAGGCCCCCCATTACGAAATCGCCACGATTGGTTGCATAGACGAAGAAGCCGAGATGTAGCGGGACCAGGAATTCGGCAAGTCCGTTGCGATCTATGCCGGCGTACATGGCTGTCCGTCGGATGAACCGATGAGCGAAAGAGTGGATTAGGGTGACCAGCTCGCTGCCAGCCGTCGGGGGGTCGGTTTCAGATCCGGCCACGGGTATCGTGGCAACTCTCAGAATTGCTAGTCGACCACCCCGCTCTGTCGCAGATGCGGCGATCTCCGCGCCGTTCGCTCGAAGCCAGGCAGCGACAACGCTGGGGCGAAGTCGGAAGAAGAGCGCTTCGGTATTGGCGATGTCAGAGTAAACCGTGTATTTGCCCGCTCTGCTTCGGAACGGAATGAGTTTGGCCCCTCCCGGCCCGGAGTCGCCGCGGGTGTAGGCGAAGGTGCCAGTCATTATTGGAAAGCGATCCACCAGCTCTACATCCTCGAGTCCAGCGGCCTGAAGCGCCTTTGCGTACTCATCCCGATAGAGCCTTCCCCTAGCGCTCTCCGGTGTGGTAGAGGCGATTAGGTTCTTGGTCCCCGTGCGACCCGAGTCGAGTGCCAGGGCTACCTCGACGGCTTCACGTTCTCCCTCTGCGCGGGCGTCGACCGGTAGCGCATCGATGTCGTCTGTCTGCTGACCATTGAACTGGCCTGCCCTTTCGGCGACATCCGCCATCTGTGACGCAAGTTCCGCTGGTATTCCTTGCCCAGCCAGCTGCTGGAGCAGGATGCTTCTAGTCAGACCTACATCTGTCGCGCGTGGCGAAGATAGGCCGTCGAGAATCCACCCAAGCGCGCGAGTGCCTCCGCCGGCAGCCTTGAGTGCTTCGCCCTGCTGGGGAGATGCAACGTTGATAATCACCATCGTCTTAGGGCTGTAGACGCTGGCCGCCCGGTGAACGTTGTAAGTGATCCGTCCCTTCCCGCATTGGCATGCGGGCATTCCTAGTCCTTTCTGTAGGACTTGGCCGCACACGGGACACTCGAGACGTATGTCCGCAGCGGAGGCTGTTCCGGGGAACTCCAAGCGAACCTCGTTGTGCTGCGGGCACCGTCGAAGGAACGGCTCTTGAATCCTTCCACATTCGTGGTAACCAACGAAATGCAACTGTGCCCACTGACGCCTTCCGCATTTACAGATCGTTTCAGGTGAATTCGCTGTCCTATGGCACGCCTTGCACCACCACACCCGAGGAAAGCTATCCACATGGACCCCTGCTCCCAGATTAAGGGTTACAACCTCGATCTCTTTTTTCGCCAGCAGATCGGCAGCAAAGCCGGAATCGTTTCCTGACTGCGTCCACGGATATGCTGCGCGGACCAATGCCCGTCTTACGGTAGCGTCATCCACTTGCCGATGCGACGGTTCAACCCACTCGCGAACCTTCCAGATCCGGTTTTCGAGGTCGACGGTTTGCTCGGGCAGAAAGCCGAAGAGTATTTGCGATGCTCCGCGTTTGACTTTCATTGGACTACCTCTCGGATCGGCGCCTGACTCTCCACGTCTCGCAGCGAGATCATCGGTTTGCTGTCAGGGCATAGGTCAGCCGGAAAAGTGAAGTTGCCCGTTGGCGTATTGAGGTTGCGGAAGAACTCGGCTAACCACTCATCGACATCCTTTGTTAGGAGCTCATCCATTCGCCCGGTGAAGCCGAGCAGTTTCACCAGTTCAGAGTATTCACTCCGAGCGTCGATACCTTTCGCGGTGAAGTAGTCACGAAGGCGTCGTACCGTCGTCAGTGGTATGTCGCTATGGAGCTCATGAACGCCGTATATCCGGCCGAGCATCAATCCCGGGAGCGTACGGGCGAGTACGCGGCGGCTTCGGCGCGTAACCGGGATTGGTTCGACGAATCTGTCACCTTGGCTAACAAATTGAGCGAACGATCTGAAGACGCTGGCATCTCTCTCGCGGCCGATCTTGTGGAGGACTATGACGAGCCCTGGCCAGCGTCGACCAACCCGTGCGGCTGTCTGGATGAACTCGGCGGTCGACAACGGGAGACCGAGCATCACCATCGTATTGAGACGATCGATGTCGACTCCGTGCGACAACATCGAAGAGGCGGCGATCACATGAATACGACTATTGAAATCATCCTCTGGCGACTTGAGGCGGTCAAGCGCCTCACGGACGACGGTGAAGGGGGTAGATCCGGTCAGAGAGACAGTTTCGAGCGGAGAGACTGGTACCTGGCTCTCGAGCGAACGCATTGTCGCGCCAATGTCACGAAGAGTGCTTCCATAAACCACGTTCGTTCCGTAGATCGATATGAGGTCAGCCGCTACACCAGGATCGACGTTAGCCGCCACGCAGACCCCTACGGGATCTGTCAGTAGTCGACGGACGGATTTTTGAAGGATCGTGATAAGTCTGTCCGACGCGTAGTCGGTCGTCACGCCACGTGGTGCCAACGCAACGTACTTCTTGTCCAACGCGTTGGTCCGGTGCAGCCAGAACGAGTTGGTGCTCGTGGGTCCGGGGAGCGGGAACACACGGCCTGTCCGCCGATACAAGACCTTCGTTTGCTTGTCGAAGCCGGCGAGGGTTGCCGATGAAGCGACTAGCTTGGCGACAGTGCCGCTGCCCTCGCCCTGCAACTGGTCTAGGAGCGACTCGTAGTGGGCGTCGACAGCCCCGAGGCTGTCTCTCAACAGATGAAGCTCATCCTGCAACCGAAGGGTCGGAGCAAAGAGATCAGCCTTTTGGCCGGCGCTGCCTGCACTGCCTCTACATCCCGGAACCAAGCAACCGTTCGGATGTACGCTTCTGACCGAGTACGTGTAGCCGTGTCCGGCTTCGGAGCACCTTCCGTTCGGTCCGACCACGAGGCCACGCATCGCGGCCTGAAGCGCAATTAGTGCGACCTTGTCGAGCGTGCCCACGATCACGGTAGGGAGGAAGCGGTAGATCTCCTCATCGACAACATAGAACGGGAGTGCGGCTTCTGGCAATGGACACTCTTCATTGCTACAGCGGTGCTCCAAGGTCCATGACTTCCTGTTGAACGCCATCTCGACGGTCTCGAGGTGGCAAAACGGACAACTCAGAAGGACCTGATAGCGGTTGGGCATCTCGTCATCATTCGGGTCGGGCCCCCAAGGTTCGGGTTCCACGCGAATCGAGTTCGGAGTGGCCCCTTGACCCACCAGAAAGCCGACGGAAAACGGGTCTCCTTCGATCCCTGCCTTACGCCGTGCGAGCTCTGCGCCGGCAATTGCGTCCGCGAACCGCTGTGTTTGTTGCAACGACAGCATCCTCAGGGGGAACCGGCTCCACGCGGTCGTCCCGCTTCGCTTGCCACGAAGGCGGTCGAATATGGCGGCGATCACTAATAGGCCAAGGTAGGTCTCTGTCTTTCCACCTCCCGTGGGGAACCACAGGACATCGACGGGTTCCTCCAACGCTGCTTCGCCCTCGAGCAGTAGCGCAGGAACGGTCACGAGAATGAAACCGAGTTGGAATGCTCGCCAGCTGTCGTATCGCCCTGCCGCCGCGTGAGCCATCGCTTGATTCATGAGTCCGAAAGCCTTCAGTAGCCGAGAGTCATTGCGCAGAGCCCGCACTCCGGCCTGGATACGCCGGACTTCATCCTCGAACTCCCGGGCGGCCGTCGCAGCTTCTTCCCTCATTGATTTGGACCACTTCTCCGCCGCAGCTCGCGCTCCGATGGCTTCATCTCCCCACGCGTTGGCGCCCCAATCCTTGAGGGCATTCGTGAGGCCGTCGAGCGATGGGAGCGGGTCAGTTGCGAGGGTCTTGAACGTGAGATCGACGTTTGGAATCTCAGGCGGCCAATAGTTCAGCCGACCCACGTCGACTGTCACGGCGTCCGACGTCTCGAGGCTGTCCGCGACGGAGCCGACTACGCCGCAGTTGATGCCGTATGCGGCGACCTCTCGGCGGTATCGAAAGGAATCGGGAAGCGCCTCCAGTTGGAATGGTTTCGTCGTCAACCCCGTGATAAGGAATTTCACCTCGTAGAGGTTCGTATCCCGCAGTGTGGAATGACGGGCGGGCGAGATGTTCACGAACTGGATTACCAGTTCCCGCTCACCGTCTGGATTGGTCTCGACATCGACCCGAACCTCAGCCTTGAGACCTGGTGTGCGGACTACCTTTGCCAGAGCATCAGACAGTTGCTTCGCACCAAAGGGAAACGTCCCAAATTCCACGTCGCGGATGTTGACCTCGATTCGTTCATCGATCGCGGCTGACTTCCACCAGTTGCCAGCCGCTTTGGTCGTCCTTACCTGCCAGCTTCGACACGCCACTCTGATGGCAAACTTGGCCGGCAGTTTGTCGGGTTTCAATCGAATCCCGATCGCGCAGGGATCGAGTCTCTCGCCGCGTTCACCGAGGCCGGATGTCACAACCGATTCTTCAGACGCAAGTCGGCCGAGCCAGAAGCGAGCACCAGGGTCGACCACAAGCGCAGTCTCGTTATCTCCTCGTGCATCGGCCAGTATTTCGCTATAGAGCCACTCGACGAATCGTTGCGCTGAGTATTCCAGGTCAGTCGTCATTCGGCTCGGCCCTCACAAAGTGTCCTAATTCGCCTGGTGAGGCGGTCATCGTTGCTGAGCAGGCTGCACCAACTGGCCGGCGACGTTTTCCCGAGCAGCGGCAAAGCGTTCTCGATAGGTCTGGTCCTCCGCAAGCCAGCGATAGTGATCCCTTTGCTCGATCTTCGATTGCTCGGAGGCGCCCTTGAGGGTACCGGCAGCCGAGTAGGCGGCAAGGAACGCGCGCTGTCTGGAGTAGCGCACGGGGCTCTGAGCAAACGGTGGCAGTGCGTTCCTTCGTCGCTCGGCTACTTTCCGATTTGTGGCTTTCAAGTTCGCCGTCGGTCGGTAAACGGCGCCCTCCTCGCTGCGGGTCTTGTTTTGCCGCGCCATGACCTCGTCGATTCGTGCATCGAGGTCTCGGCGAGCGGCCTTTGCTACCGGTCCGTAAATCGAGCTCTTCGCACCGTGGGTCTTCTTTCGCCGCGCCGCGATCTCGTCAATTCGTGCTTCGAGGTCTCGGCGAGCGGCTTCCGCCACTGGGATCTCCCTATAGTGATCCCGAATTCTCCAGTTCACATAGGGCTGTCGAAGACGCCTGAGGGCTTTTGATTCGATCTGCCTGATCCGTTCGCGCGTGACTCCTAGCTTCTGGCCGACTTCGTCGAGGGTCTTGTAAACCCCATCGTTGAGTCCGAAACGGAGTTCGAGAATCCGCCGCTCGCGTGGCTTAAGTTGCTCGAGCGTCTGTCGGATGGTATCGGCTAGCCAGACCCGCTCGAGTTCTTCCTCTGGCTCCGGGGCTGGCGATCGAATCAGGTCCACCAGTGTGGTATCCGCATCCTCTCCGATCGCGACGTCCAAGGAAGTCGCGTCTTGAGACGCATCGAGCAAGAACTGCAGTTTCGCCGCCGGCGTTTCACACGCATCGGCTTGCTCGTGCAGAGTCGGCTCGCGCCCAAGCTCCATCTCCAACCGCCGTCCTATCCTCTTGATTCGCGCGATCTGCTCAACAACATGTACGGGAAGCCTGATTACCCTACCCTTGTCAGCGATCGCCCGCATGACCGCTTGCCTGATCCACCACGTTGCGTACGTGGAGAACTTGTAGCCCAGTGATGGATCGAAGAGATCAACCGCCCGGATCAGCCCCATCATCCCCTCTTGGATCAAATCAGCCAAGTCCAGTCCGCGGCCGATATAGCTCTTTGCGATGTTTACAACTAGTCGCAGGTTTGCGTTGACGAAGGTTTCGCGCGCCTCGAGACCGGCGCGAATACGTGCAGCAGCATCGGGAGTTCGTCTTGCCGCCGCTGGTCCCGATTGAAGTGCGCGTGCAAAGGCGTATCGCCTTGCTAGCGCCTTCTCCTCGTCGGCATGAAGAAGCTTGTGGCGAGACATCTCGCGGAAGAAATCACCAAGGGTGTCAAGGTCTTGACCGGGATCCGCGCGCCGCCTTTGCTCGGCGCTGTCTACCCCGGCAATATCCTCGACGTCCGGCTCTATCCCCTGCGTCTGGAGCTCTCGCCAAACCTCGAGCGTCTCGTCAGCGGTCAGGCCGCGACGGTGGGTCAACCGGTCTACGTCATCGCTGGAAAGGTACTCGCTCTGCCGCTCGTAGTCTTCGATGAGGAGGGCGACCGCTCGCGCAACCTTCGTCTCGTCAATCGGCGAGAAGCGGTCTCCATGTACCGTTAGGTCGCCGGGATGAACGGCCAATCGCCGTTCGCCTGAAGCCCCCATGTCCACGCGTGAATCTTGGCCTTGATCCAACCGGAATGTAAGGGCTTAGCGGTCTGTGGGTCCGACCTCTGAGAAGGGGCCACTCAAGCCCCTGATCAGCCTTGAGGAACTGGTCTGGGTGCGTCCTCTGCCGCCGGAGATCATCTCCGAGTTAGGCTCTAACGGAAGACGCGACCGTTGGATAAGGCCGAAAACCGTCCGCTTACTGACGGTCCGAGGACCGAATCGAATACGAACGGCTGGTGGCGTGCTGTAAAACCGCCGCGAAGGCTCGGTTCTCGTGGAATCAATTCACAGAGGAGCCAACGTGTTGATCAGGCGGCGCTGTCGGTGCGGCGGCGGGGGCCGCGGCGCCGTTCGCGGCGGGCAGGGGCTGCGGCCGTCGGTGCCAGCTCCACCTCCAGACCCTCCAGCAGGCTTCCGTAGCTCGCGCTGACCACCGCCGCCGTCAGCATTCCGATCACCGCTGACAGCACCCCGAAGATCAGCGCCGCGGCCGGGATCACGAGAAACCAACCGTCCTGCAACGTCTGCAGCACCCCGATCCGGTCGCCGAACGGCAGCAGCGCCTGGTCGATGCCGGTCGTGAAGCTCAGCTGGCGCATCCAGTCCAGCATCGCCCCCGCCCCGAACGTGATCACCGCGCCCAGCACTCCGCCGATGAACAGGCCCGGCACGAAACCGGCCCATGCGCCAGTCAACAAGGCGGGGCCAAGGGGCACCGACCTGATCCGGAAATGCTGAGGACCGACGCTCATGACGACCCCTCCAATCCAAGCCCGTGAGCAGAAAGGCGCCGCCGGCGCAGCCGCATCAAAGCAAAAACAATCGCAGCGAGCACGACCGCCGGCACCGCCAGCGCGTAAACCAGATACACCCAGAAACGGCCGGTTGCAGACTCGGTAGGGACCGACTCGCCCGACCCACGAGACGGGATGCCCGCCACCGGCGCCGCCGGCGCCGTCACCGCGCCGAAACTTGCAGCGGCATCGCCGGCCACCAGCCGCGACGACCCATCCGGTCGGTACAGGCCGAAATGCTCAACCGTCAGCCCTGGCACATCCGTCCAGTAATCCTCCAGCGACCACCACACCGCCGAGCCGACGTACCCGCCGGTAAACGTGTCGAAGTGCGCGGCCAGCGCCGGATAGGTCACGTCGAAAAGCTCCCGCTGCTGCTTCTCCCCGGCGCCTTCGGCGGAAACCCAGTCGCCGAACTCCAGGACCATCACCGGCTTGTGCGGATACGTCTGATGGGCCAGCTCCAAAGCGCGTGACGTCCCCGGCTCCGGCGACGAACCTCCATAGAAGATTCCGTAATAGAAGGTGTAGCCGGCCACGTCCAGCGGCGATGAGGTCGGATCAGAAGGGTTCGACCCGTACATCGCCTGGCCCGTCAGCCGCGTCCCGTCGATTTTCCGGTCGAGGTCGTGCAACACCTGCATCGCGCTCGTCCGCTCGGCATCGCCGGTCGATTCGTTTGCGAACCCATGGAACATCACCGAAGGGCGATTGAAGTCGCGCAGAGCCATCTCGGCCAGCATCTGCTGCGGAATGCCTCGACCCATCACCAGAGAGAACGTTTCAGGCGTGTAGTGGTTGAGAGGGATCTCCTCCCACACCGCCAGCCCCAGCCGGTCCGCAAGCATCAGCAGCGCGGGGTTGCCCGGCACGTGGTTGGTGCGCAGAAGGTCCGCATGCACCGCCTGCGCGTGACGCACCTGCAGCAGCTCGTCCTCCGCCGACGGCGGCGTACCGCCCGCGGGCAATCCATTCTTGGGCGGCGAAGTCTTCTCGTCGTGCACCGCCACGCCCGTAAAAGCGATCGGCGCCCCGTTGAGCAGCAGGCGCGGTGCGGTGGGGTCGACCTGGATGCGGCGCAGCCCGAACGTGTCGTAGAAGCTGTCGCGCACGACGCCCTCGGTCGACACCAGCACGCCGAGCACATACAGCGCGGGATTCGACAGGCTCCACTGGTCCGCATCGCGGAACGTGAAGCTGCCATCTCGCTGGAGGACGCCGCCCGCACCCAACGACAGGTTGTCGATGGTCAGGACCGCCAGCGGGGCCGCGTCAGGAGTCGCCAGCTCGAGCGGGTCCGGGTCGAGCAAATTGGCATCCGTCACAGCCGCCGGCAGCACCTGCACGGTGAGCGTGGCGTCGCTGATGGGCTGGTCGCCCGAGTTCTGCAGGACCACGCTCACGTCGGCAGCGTCGAGGTGGGGGACCACGTCAGCGCGCACGACGTGCAAGACATCGCTCGCCTCCAGCCACACCGGTCCCGTGATGCCGGCGTAGTCCCACGAGTCGGCCAGGCCCCACGGGACGATGTCGAGGCGCGAGCCGCGCAGCGGATCCACGAATCGCACGACGAGCACGTTCGGCGCGCCCACCACCAACGCCTTGCCCACGTCGAACGCGAACGGCGTCCAGCCGCCCTCGTGGTAGCCGAGGTACGTACCGTTGAGCCACACGTCGGCCAGGTAGTTGACGCTCCCGAACTTGAGCGTGACGGCGGAGGACGACCAATCAGCCGGGGGCGTGAAGGTCACCCGGTACCACCCGTCGGTCGAACGCCCGCGGGGAGGCGGATTAACGCTGCCCGGCACCGCGGCCGCCTGCCATGACGAATCGTCAAAGCCAACATCGACGCGCCCCGCCGCCTCCCGCACCAGCCCGCCCAGCGACTCCCGCCGCGGCGCGAACGACATCTCCTCGTCCAGGTTGGCCGCCTGAAACCGCCAGCCAGATGAAAGGTCGAGACGGGGCCGCGGCTCCCGGCCGAAGCCCGGCACCGGCTGGCCCGACTGCATCGCCACCCGGCCGCCATCGACCAGCTGGAAGCTCAGCGTCGGCGCCAAACCGGCCGCGCTGATGGAGGAGGCGCTGCCGAGCGAGCAGGCAGCCGGCCCGCCAATCACGACAGCCATGACGAGGCCCCGCGCCAGGACGCGAGACCAGGAGAGGGCCACAGCTAATCCATTTAACGCGCAGCCGGCAGCGAAACGGTCGCTTCAAACGAACATGCGTACGCGGGACCCAAAGACTTCCATTGACTATTCGACTTAACGCTGCTTAACTCGCGTCTAGTCGGGGTCGTCCGGTAGAGAAGGGAGGGAGGGGCCAATGGTCTACGGGCTCGCGCCCAGGCGCACACAGCTCACGCTTCGCGTCGCCACTGCGGTCGCCGGCGCGCTCACCATCGTCCTCACCTCGTCGCCCCCGCCCGTCCTGGCCGACGGCAACGCCGGCATCCACCTCGCCAAGACCGTCGATCCCGCCCAGACCACCGTCAACCCCGCCCTCAGCCTCAACCTTGGCGTGGACAAGGCGTCGGCCATCCCCGGCGACACCCTGACGTACACCGCGGTTGTCACGAACGCCGACTCGATCTTCGGCATGGGCGGGACGTTCACTGCAGAGGCTCTCGGCAACGTCGACGGAACGGTCGCCTACTACTGGGATGAGCTCGAGGCCTGCAGGAGCGGCTGTGGCGACGGGCAGGGGAACGTGCAATGGGTCGCCTTCGCCGGCTTCGTCGCCGGGCAGCCCGGCTACCAGCCGGTGGTGACGCCCGACGCCGCCACCGGCCTGAGCCTCACGGCCACGAGCGTGCCTGCGACCGGCGTCACGTACCCGAGCAGTGGCGATCCGATCCTCGGCACGGACATCACGCCTCAGTCCACCGCGAAATGGAACTACCAGTCCACACTCACCGTCACGCCCAGCCAGATCGCCACCCTCAGCGATCCCACCCAGGTTCAGGGCCTGCGCAACGTCGTCCACTTCGAGGTCACCACGCGCAACAGCAGCGCGGCCGAGCCCTACCTCGACGCCGAGCTGGTGAACAACCCCTTCCAGTCGCAGTCGAACGTCGGAGCCGTCACGAACATCACAGTGACGTTCAACCTCCCGGACGGCAGCAAGGCCACAGTCGACTCGAGCACCGTCGCCGGCCTCGCTTCACTGGCGCCAGGCGGTTCGATCGCTGTCACGACCACCTTCAAAGTACCCGCGCCCGCCGCCAGGGCGGCCGGCGACACGGACAGCGCCTACCTCGCACGGTTGACCGCCCTCGAAGGCTCGTCGCTCAACGCGACCGCGTCCGCCTCCGGAACCGGGTTCAGCGGCACGCGCACGGCCACCGCGTCCCAGGTCACGACCGCCGAGCACCTGCCCATCGTGACGATCTTCAAGTCCGGCCCCACCCAGGTCACCGCGGGCAACACCGAGGTCAACCCCCTCACGCTCATGAACGTCGGCGGCGCCGACGCGGCCGCCATCGCCGTCACCGACTCCCTGCCCGGCGGAGCCACGGGGACCGTGACCGGCGCGCCGCCCAACCTCAGCGTCGCCCAGTCCGGCTCCGCGCAGGCGACCTACGACGTACCTGCCTCCCAGACCCCCGGCAGCCTCACCGACACCGCGGCGGTGACCTGGCAGGATGCCAACGGCACCAAATACGGTCCTCTGTCGAGCTCGTTCACCACCAACATCCAGAGCTCCCTCGCCGGTTCCAGGCTCACCCTATCGCCGGCCACCGCCGGGCCTGACATCGTCGGCAACACTCAGTCCTTCACGGCCAACTTCGTCGACAGCGCCGGCCAGCCCCTGGTCAACAAGGCCATCAAGCTCTCGATCACCGGCGCCAACCCGGGCACGCTGACCGCCAGCACCGACTCCAACGGCAACGCCCAGTTCAGCTACACCGGCGTCAACAAGGGCACCGACCAGGTCCAGGCCACCTTCACCGTGGGCTCGCTCACGCTGCAGTCGAACACGGTCTCGGTCGCCTGGATCGCGCCCATCAAGACCGTGTCGACAACCCTGGTAAACGCGGCGGTCTTCTTCAACGACTCGTGCCGCTGCTTCGCGGCGACTCCTGCCAGCACACCAGTCTTCACGATGCAAGTACCTACGATCAACTTCAACCCGCCCGCCGGCTCCGTTCCTCACAACCCGACGCAGATCGGTGTGTTCACACGGCCCATGTTCGACGTCACCACCGACGTCGCCGGGAACTTCACCGGCGCGATCGAGCTCAAGGGCGTCGACTCCTCGGGCGTGCTGCACGAGGCCGGCAGCGGTGACCTGTTCCAGTTCGACATGGTCCTCACGGGCACGTTCACAATCGCCGCCACCGGCAACCTGACCTTCAACTTCTTCAGCGACGACGGGTTCATCTTCGGCATCCAGGGCGCGACGCGCGTCGACGGCCCGCTGGTGAACCCACCTGCCAACATGCTCACCGTCTTCAACGGCTATCCGGTGATGGGCGCATTCAACCAACCCACCGCCCCGGTCGAGAACAACGTGACGGTCAGCTTCCCCGCACCCGGCACCTACTCGTACGAGATCGACTACAACGAGTGCTGCTCCGGCCAGCTTGCCTTGACGCTGGCGACCGGCGGCACAGGCCTGCCCCCGACCGGGAACATCGCGCTGACCCCCTTCACCATCGCGCCCCTGACGGTCGGCCAGACGCAGACGCTCCATGCCGCCGTGATGGATGCATCCGGCGTGGCCATCGCCAGCCAGCCCGTGACGCTCAACATCAGCGGCGCCAACCCGCAGCAGCTGGCAGCGGTGACCGACCCGACCGGCCTGGCCACATTCAGCTACCAGGGCGCAAGCCCGGGCCAGGACAGCCTGCAGGCGTCGGCCCAGGTGAGCGGCGTGCCTGAGCTTTCCAACGTCGTCACCATGACGTGGAATCCCGCGCCGCCCGCACCGACCATCAGCACGCCCTCGCCCGCCGACGGCGCCATCGTCAGCAAGCCCGTCCCCATCTCGGCGGTGATCACCGCGCCGGCCGGCCAATCGATCACGTCCTGGGACGTGAGCTACCAGGCGGCGGGCGGGCCGGTCGTAGACCTCAAGCCGGGGACCGGCGCGCCGCCGAGCACGCTCGCCACGTTCGATCCCACGGTGCTGGTCAACGGGACATACACCATCACCATCACGGCCAACGCCAGCGGAGGCGGCGTGCAAACGTCGCAGTCCACGATCGCCGTCCTCGGAAATCTCAAGCTCGGACGATACGTCACCACGTCCCAGGACCTGCACGCTCCGGTAAATGGCTTCCAGATCCAGGTGCTCAGGTCCTATGACAGTCTCGACAAGACACAGGGCGATTTCGGCGTTGGCTGGCGGGTGAGCCTTGCCAACTTTCGGACCGCGCCGAACCGTGTCCTGGGCGCTGGTGGCTGGACCCAATACAACCAGTCCTGCGTCCTGGGGCTCTGCTTCACAGCCTTCAAGAACTCCGCGCCCCGCTTTGTCACGGTCGTTTTTCCCGACCAGCACTCGGAGATCTTCGACTTCACGCCGGCCGGCGGCACGAACGTCTTCTTTGGATGCACGCCTACCTTCACGGCTCGCGCCTCTGCGGGGACCACCTCCACGCTGGTACCTCTGGACGACACCACGTGCTCATACACCGGCGATGGCAACCTCTACGGCTCGGGCGGTGGTTTTTACAACCCACAGCGATTCCAGCTGAACACGATCAACGGCACGGTGCTGGTGCTCGATCACAACCTCGGTCTCGTCTCTGAAACCGACCCCAACAGCAACTTCCTGAAGGTCACGGCGGCGGGCGTGACGTCGTCGTCGGGGCCGTCGATCACCTTCGACCGCGATTCGCAGGGGCGCATCGCCCGCATCCACGGCCCCAATGGCGAGCTGCTCCAGTACAGCTATTCAGCGGGGGGCGACCTTCAAACGTACATCGACGCAAACAACAATCAGACGAGCTTCAGCTACGACACCGATCACAACCTTACGGGAATCACCGGGCCGAACGGGCCTGTAGAAACGCTCAACTATGTGGGCGGCCGGCTGGTCTCGGTGACCAGAGGCGACGGCAACACAACTCAAATCGTCAACGATGTCGCGGGCCAGCGTCAGACGGTGCTCGATCCCAACCAGACGCTGACCACGATCTATACATATGACGACCTGGGCGATGTCGTCCAGCTGGATCGGACCTTCGGCTCGACCACGCTCAGCGACCGCTGGACATACGACGTGAATGGCCACGTCCTTTCGTACAGGGATGCATTGGGCAACCCGAGCACTGCCGTCTACGACGCATCGGGAAACCTGATCAAGGTCACTGATGCCAACGGCAAGGTCTTCCAGTACACGTACAACAACCTGGGCGAGGTCACGTCGGTGATCGATCCAAGTCAAAACACTGTCCAGACCTACGTCTATGACTCGCACGGAAACCGGACGCAGTGGAACCGGGCCGACCACAGCCAGTTCCTCTACCAGTACAGCTCCGGCGGGGTGGTGACCCAGATCACAGACCCTGCGGGGCGCACAACGCAATACGCCTATGACTCCAACGGGCACCTTGCGCAGATCATCGCCAACGGCAGCAACGTCACGCAGGTGGTGTGCGACGCCTCAGGCCGCGTTACGAAGGTCATTGACAGCGACGGTAAGACCACTCGTTACACGTACGACGGTCTTGGCGACCTGGTATCGGCCCTGGATGACAACAATCACCAGTGGCTCTACACCTTCGACTTCCAGAGCCGGCTTACCCAGATTCAGGATCCACTCGGTCACCAGCGGAAGTTCCAGTACGACCCGGCGGGCAACCTGAGCCAGGTGACCGACCGCGACGGCCGCCTGATCCAGTTCCAGTACGACGCCGACGGACGGCTCGCCCGCAAGACCCTGCCCGGAAACGATGTCACCACTTACACGTATGACCCTGTGGGTCAGCTGATCGAGGCAGCCAATTCCGACAGCGACGTCAAGTTCGTGTTTGATGCGGCCGGCAACATCGCGCAAACAACCAGCGGCGGCACCGCCACATCGAACCAGCCGACTGTAACCCTCTCGTATACCTACGATGCCAACGGCAACAAGACGTCTCTGACTGGTCCCGACGGCCAGACGTTCTTTGGCTACAACGTTTGGTCGCAGCTCACGTCGGTCAAGGATCCGGCCGGGCGGCCGTTCAGCCTGAACTACGACACGTCCTTCAGGCTCACCTCGATCCAGCGACCCAACGGGGTCAATGACGCCCTCACCTACGACTCGTCGGACGTCCTCACCGCGATCGCTTCGGCGCATCTGGGCACCCCGGTCGCCACGCTCAGCTACCTGCTCGATGCCAACGGACGCGCGAACTCGGTGACCGATCCGAATGGGACGACGACCTTCAACCGCGACCCGCTTGGCCAGCTGACCTCGGCGGTGTATGCAGGCGCGGCATTCCCGAACGACAGCTTCCAGTACGACGGGGCCGGCAACCGCATCGCAAGCGCAGCCGGGGCGTCGACCTATGACTCGGCCAATCACCTTCTGTCGGGCCCGGCCGCGACGTATCAGTTCGACAACGAGGGCGACCTGACACAGAGGACAGATGCATCTGGCACGACCAGGTTCACCTTCAACGCCGACCATCGCCTGCTCTCCATCACTCACCCGGATTCAACGGTGACCAGCTTCAGGTACGACCCCTTCGGGCGCCGAATCGAGATCAACGATGCCGGGGCGATAACTCGTTACGCATACGACAGCAACGACATCCACGTGGAGTACGACGGCCTGAACAATCTCGTCGCGTCGTACGTCGATGGGTCAGGCACCGACTTCGTCCTCGAGATGGTGCGCGGGGGTCAGCCGTACTACTACCTGCGTGACGCGGTCGGGAGCACAACGGCTCTGGTGGACGGCTCGGGCACGGTCGTCGACACGTATCGCTACAGCGCATTTGGCGCCCAGATCGCCACCGGCTCAGTGGCCAATCCATTCACGTACACAGGCCGTGAATACGACGCGAAGAGCGGGCTGTACTACTACCGAGAGCGCTGGTATGACCCACGCGCCGGGCGCTTCATAAGCGAAGATCCCAGCCCCGCGGTCAACCTGTATCCGTACGCGTTCAATGATCCCGTCACCTTCAGCGACCCTCTGGGCGACCAGGCGTTCGTCGAGTATGAGACGAGGTGCGCAGACGACCAGGAGGTCTTCGTCTATGCGGCCCGCGAGAAGGGCGGCTGCTACATCGGCATCTCGAACAACGTCGCGCGGCGTACCCTTGAGCACGCGCGCGGTGGAGTGCGTGCGTTCACGAAGGTCTTGCAATTGAGCGCCAAAGGGCTCAACCGCCTCGGTGCACGCGGGGTCGAGCAAAGGCTGATCGAGCTCCTCCAGTCACAGGGCTACACAGTCACCAACGCGATCAACAGCATCGCCGATACGTCCGAGGTCTACCCGGGGGCCGTCGGCTTTGGCGGCGACCTGATCCAATCGCTGGATCTGCTTTCGGCCGTGATGCAGGCCTGCTTTCCGTAAGCTCGCTCCGATGAGCGAGCTTCCCCACTCGAGCTTTGCCAGGTCGGCGACAGAGAGGAACACCAGACCCCTTCGGATCGAGCGTTTCAATTTTGCCGATCTTCTGCAATCTCATTCCAGGACTCGCGAACGCACCGGGCGAGAAGGAAACTTCATCGTTCCGATCGAAGCAGCGCGCCCCGGCGACAGTCAGGTTCTAGCTGCGGCTGAGCCGCGAACCAACCCGCCTGGGCCGTCCATCGCAATCGATGGTTTGGCCCGGATTCCGAGCGTGGAGTCCGTGGTGTCGTCGACCGAGGTGAATCTCGGAGCACGCCTGCCGTCGGTGACGGAGCTCCTGTTGCTGGAAAGTCCGCCGTTGCCCGAGCCGGCGGTATTCGCTGCGTTGCCGAATCTGCGCAGCCTTCACGCGATGGACGTCCACAGTCGCGGCCCCAAGCTTTCGTTCCAGTCGCTCGCGGGCCTCGACATTAGAGACCTGGCGGTGAGGTGGGACCATCTGGAGCCGGGCGACGTGGTGAACCTGGGTGCACAATCCGGGCTGCGGCGCCTCGTTTTCTGGGCGGGCCCCGCCAACTCGGTGGAGGCGGTCGGCCGGTTGCACAACCTCGAGTACCTGAACCTCGTCGGCGGCCGGGGTGGCTGGGCTCGCCTGGCGGAGCTGGCCCGCCTCGAGGAGGCTGTACTTTGGGAAGCACGACTTGCTGACCTTCGCCCTCTCAGCGGGTGGGCGAGCTTGAGGAGCCTCTGGCTGCGCGGCCGTCGCGTCAGGTCGCTTGAAGGCATCGCCGCACTGCGAGAGCTCGAATCGGCCTGGTTGGAGGTCCTGGGCATCAGCGACCTCGCGCCCTTGCAAGGCCTGGGGACCTTGACCACTTTGCACCTGAGTGGCCTGGCCCTTGATGACCTCGGCCCGCTGGCGGGCCTGCCGTCGATGCGTCATCTCTCGCTGTCCGGCGCGGATCGCGGCTGGCACGTGAAGTCGCTGGCCCCCCTCGCGCAGCTCGAGCAGCTCGAGGAAGTGCGGCTCTATGGCGTCAGGATCCGCGACCTCAATCTTTCCCCGCTCGAAAGCCTGCCCAGGCTGAGGCGGCTCGAACTATTCCCGTCCGGATACCTCGGCGACAGAGTAACCAATTTCCGAAAGGCGCGGCCCGATGTCAAAGTTGAAGCTCGGGATGGTGGGGTCGTGACCAAGTCGGTCGGCCCCGTTGAGGTCCACCCGCCGTCCAAGGGTCTTGCCGACTGGTGGTTCTTGGTGGATCTGACCGGGCTGCTCGGCACGGACACGAACGCCGAAGCCGAAGCGCGGCTGCAGCATGCCGTCGGGCGGCGTTCCCGCGATCTGCTGGCACGCCTTCAGTTCGACAGCGAGGCGGGCGGTGTCGGAGTGAGAGCGAAGACCGAGGCCGACATCCGCGAGGTGGCGGACGTCGTCGCCGAGCTGGCGGATTCACGGTCGGGGGCGTAGTACCTTAACCCGTGATGGCGGCGGCGCACCCACGCTCCCTCAGGCAGACGCTCTTGCGCTTCTACCGGCTCACGCACGAACGGTTGCTGAAGGCCGCGGAGGACCTGTCTCCTGAGGAGTTTGCGTGGAGTGCAAGTCCAAGCCTTCACTCGGTCGCATGGCAGCTCTGGCACGCCGCGCGCTGGGACGACGTCTTCGCCGCGCACTATCACCGGGACTTCGGGCGCGATCCTCCTACCCAGGTGTGGGAGAGGGAATCGCTTGCTGATCGATGGTCACTGCCTTCAGGCTCAATGGGCCGGCGCGACACTGGAACAGAAATGTCGGACGAGATGGCGGAAGAGATGCGGTTCCCGGATCAGAAGGATGTCGTCGGCTACGCCAGAGCCGCCTTCGCATACGCCGATGAGGCCATCGAGCTCATGCCGGAGGATCTGCTGCTGGCGGTGGCGAAGGATGATGAGGATGACGACACCAATCTCGACAACATCGTGATCTACCTCGAGCACCTGAGCCGCCATCTCGGGATGATCGAATCGATTCGCGGGCTTGAAGGTTTGGCCGGCTCCTCCACCCGCTAGCCGACCTCTGTCTCGCACCAAGGCCGGACAGCTCTGAGTCGAACGTGCGTACGGGGGCGAGGCGCGCGTTCTCCTAGAGGTGCTTCTCCACGCCGTCCTGTTCTTCTCGTTCCTGGCCGCGGCCACCACGCTGGTGGCGATGCTGCCGCGCCTGGTCCGCGCCCGCATCTGGGTCGGGCTGCCGGTCGGGCTGGTGCTGATCGGGGCCACGGGCACGGCCGGGTCGTTCATAGGCGGGGACATCGCGCTCGACAACTGGCTCTCCGGCGGCGCCCTGCTGACCGTGATCGTGGTTCGCCTATGGATGCCCCGCTGGAGCTGGCTCGGCGCCCAGCTCTTCGCGACCGCCACGCTGGCTGCGCTTTCGTACCTTCTCTACGCGGGCGCGCTGACCTTCGCCGGCAGGCATGGCTACATCTACTTCGCCGGCTCCACGCTGCTCCTGCTGCTGGAGCTGGCGGCCCTGTCGCTGTCGGTGTCGTACCTGTTCGAGATCGTCGACTCGCTGTCGCGGCGCCCGGATCCAACCCCCAACCTGGACGCGTCGTACCTCCCCAGGGTCGCCATCCAGGTCCCCGCCTACAACGAGCCGGTCGAAGTGGTGTCTGAGACGCTGAAGTCGCTCGCCGCGCTCGACTACCCCGACCTCATCGTCCAGGTGGTCGACAACAACACGCCCGAAGAGGCAACCTGGCGCGCGCTCGAATCGCTTTGCAACCAGCTCGGTCCGCGCTTCCAGTTCATGCACCTCGACAACTGGCCGGGCTTCAAGGCCGGCGCCCTCAACGAGGCCACTCGAAGGCTGCCCGCGGACATCGAGGTGATCGGCGTGGTCGATTCCGACTACGCCGTCGAGCCCGACTGGCTGCGCAGGGCGGTGGGCCACTTCGCCGATCCGCGCGTCGCCTTCGTGCAGACGCCTCAGGATTATCGCGACTGGCAAGACGACCAGTACCTGCGCGGCCTCTACTACAGCTACCAGTACTTCTTCGTCATCACCATGCCCGCCCGCCAGCACCGCAACGCGATTATCTTCGCGGGCACGATGGGCCTCATCCGGCGCCGGGTGCTCGACGAGATCGGCGGCTGGAACACTGATGTCGTCACCGAAGACGCCGAAGCCAGCCTGCGTATGCTCGCGCGCGGATACGTGGGCGTGTACGAGCCGCGAGCGTTCGGGCACGGGCTCATGCCGCTGAGCTTCGACGGCCTGAAGAAGCAGCGTTTTCGATGGGCGCTCGGCGGGGTGCAGATACTGCGCCTTCACTGGCGCCGGCTGCTCCTGCGAACAGGCGGCGACAAGCTCACGCTCGGACAGCGCGTCCATTACCTCCTCGGCAACGTGCAGTGGTTCGGCGACCCGCTGATGCTGTGCTTCACGATCCTGCTGCTGGCGTCGGCCGTCGCCACCGCGGCTCATCACCAGCTTCCGATCCGATCGTTGACCGGCGCCGTCCTCGGCCTTCCCATCGCGTTTCTCGCCACCGGGCTGCTTCGTGCCGTGTGGGCGATGAAGCTGAAAACGCGGTGCACCTGGCGAGATGCGATCGCCGGGCTGCAGGTGTGGTTTGCCTTGAGCTGGGTCGTCAGCCTCGCCTGCGCGCGAGGCCTGCTGCGCTTTCACACGGCTTTTCTGCGCACGCCCAAACGAAGGGAAGGCGAAGGCACGTTGCTGCAGGCGCTGAGGTCGGCGCAGATGGAGGTGGTGCTGGCATCGGCGGGCGCATTCGCCGCGGTCGTGATGCTCGTGCGCGCGCCGTCGTTCTCCACCGCTGCGCTGTCTTTCCTGCTGCTCTTTCAGTCCTCGATCTACGCCAACGCTCCCTGGGCGAGCGCCGCGGCCGAGGGCATCACGCTCACGCCGCTTCGCCGCGCATACCGGCGATCGCCTCAGAGCACCGGGCTTCGGCCGTCGACCGGAGGTGTCGTGGCCCTCGCCATCCCGGCGCTGGCAGGCCTGGGCTTCCTGGCCCTGCTGGTCATCGCCGCAATCGCCACGCCGCCGGCGCCGCTGGCCGAACCGGCCAGCCCGCCGCCCGCCCAGGCGCCCGCAGCATCCTCAACGCCCACGCCTTCTCCGTCGCCATCGCCGTCACCGTCACCGTCACCGAACCCGTCGCCGTCGCCCTCACCCGCGCCCACGCCTTCGCCCAAATAGAAAACGGGCCGGCGAGTTGCCGGCCCGCTGACGAGTATCTCGTGCGTTAGCTCTTCATCACGAGGAGGCCGAACGCTGCTCCCTGCGGGTCGCTGAGGATTGAGAATCGTCCGCCCGGAAAGTCCTGTGGCTCGAGCAACGCCTTCGCACCGAGCTTGGTGGCCTTTTCGTGGGCTTTGTCGACGTCCGGCACGGTGAAGTACACCAGCCAGTAACTTGGCACCTCGGCGGGAACCATCGGGTTCATCTCCATGCCGCCCGCGATGCTGTCACTGCCGAGCATGAACTCGGTGTATGGCGGTTGGCCTTCGCCCATCTCGCTGTTCTTCTCGCCCCAGCCGAAGAGCTTGTTGTAGAACGGCTTGGCCCTTTCGATTCCGCGCGCGTTGAGCTCGGCCCAACCGAACGCGTTGGCCTGGCCGATCACCGGCGAGCCCGCCATGACGCCCGGCTGCCAGACGCCGATGGCGGCTCCGGTCGGGTCCTGGATGACGACCATGGTGCCCTGTGGGCCGACGGCCATCGGCTCCGCGAGGACGTTGCCGCCCGCGGCCTTCGCCTTTTTGGCCGTGTCCGCGGCATCCGTGCTCCCGATGTAGACCAGCCAGGCATTGGGGGCTTCGGGCGACATCTTCGGGCCGATGCCCGCGACGTCCTTGCCCCCGATCTTGGCCAGCGCGTAGCCGCCGTACTGCGGGTCAGGATTGACCTCGACCTTCCACTCGAAGAGCTTCGAGTAGAAGTCACGCGAAGCGGCCGCGTCCGAGCTCGATAGATCGAGCCAGACCGGCTTGTGCGCTACTGCTGTTTTGGCTTCCGCCATTTCCACCTCCTTGGAAAAAACCCGAGCCGTCGCTGGGTCAAACAACCCCGGCAACCCAAACCCTTCCTCGAGGGCGGCGACTGGGGACGCTTCCATTGTGCCACCGCCAGATGAAGCGTGGGTTAAAGCCTCCTACAGGCCCGGCTACCAAAGGCCGATTCTGCTGCCCGGCCGCCGCTTGATTCAATAAACTTTGACTTCGCGACCACAATTACTCAATAATTTCAATGTGGCGATCAACAAACCGCAGGAGTGGCAGGAATTGACCCGTCTCACGCAGGGCCGGCCGATGGCCGTCGAGCGGGTGCGGCTGGCGGAGACCAGCACCGCCATCGAGGGCAGCTGGGAGCTGCCGCAGATCGCGCGCCTGAGCGCCGAGGACCAGGTCTTCGTCACCGCCTTCGTTCGCTCACACGGCTCCATCAAGGAGATGGAGCGGATCTTCGGCGTCAGCTACCCGACCATCAAGGCGCGGCTCAACCGGATCGGCGACAGCCTCGAGTTCGTCGACACCAACCCACAGCCGTCACGGGTGGAGATTCTCGAGCGGCTGCGCCGCGGAGAGCTCACCCCTGACGGCGCCATCGAGGAATTGGAGGCACTGAAGAAGTGAGCGAGGAACGGCGACAGATCCTGGAGATGCTGGCGAGCGGAAAGATCAACGCTGACGAGGCCGACCGGCTGCTCGGCGCGCTGCAGGGTGCCCCCGCGACCGCCACCGCCGCGGCGACGGAATCAAAGCCCGCACCGAAGTACCTGCGCGTGATGGTCGACGCCAACGACAAGAACGATGGCCCGGTCCACATCAACGTGCGCGTGCCGCTCGTGCTGCTGCGCGCTGGCGTCCGCCTCGCGAGCCTCATCCCCGGGCCGGCGCAGCTGAAGGTGAACCGCGCGCTTCATGAGCAGGGAATCGATTTCGACGTGAGCCAGATCAAGCCCGAGAACATCAACGAGATCATCGACCAGCTCAGCGATGTCTCGGTCGACATCGACCAGAAGTCCGACGACGTGAAGATCAAAATCTTCGCGGAGTAGGAGCGGCTCAGCCGTGGACGAGCTCATTCCCGTTCCATCCGTGCCGGTCCCCCGGCCGAGCCGTCGACCGTGGACCCTGCTCGCCTCGGGTCCGTTCCGGAACCTCTGGGTGGCGGCGACGCTGTCGCTGTTCGGCGACTTCTTCAGCTACATCGCGATCGCGTGGCTGGTGCTTCAGCTCACCGGCTCCAGCCTCGCCCTCGGCTCGGTGCTCGTGGCGCAGGCTGTGCCGCGCGGACTGTTGATGCTCGTCGGCGGAGCGCTTGCGGACCGCCTGTCGCCGCGGCTGACGATGTTGGGGTCGATGGGGCTGCGCGCGGTCTTCGTTGCGCCGCTGGCCGCGGTCGTGATCGCGGGCCGCGCGCAGATGTGGGAGGTGTACGCCATCTCGGTCGTGTTCGGCATCGTCGATGCCTTCTTCATGCCGGCTCGCACCTCGATCCTTCCCAAGATCGTCGCCGACCACGAGCTCGAGCCCGGGAACGCGGTGCTCAACGTGACCGGGCAGGCGGCCGTCATCCTCGGCCCGGTCCTGGGTGGCGTCATCGTGGCGGCCTTCGGGACGGGATGGGCGTTTGCAGCTGACGCGGCCTGTTTCGCGATCGGGTTCGTCTTCGTGCTGTGGCTCCCGGCCGCGGCGCGCGCGGCCTCCGGCGCTGAGCACCCGGATGGCGGTATGGCAGGACAGATCCTGGCCGGTTTTCGCTACGCCTGGGGCGATATCGGCATCCGGGTGTCGCTCATCGTCATCGCCGTCGTCGACTTCGCCGCCAACGGAGCGCTGGGCGTCGGGCTGCCCACGCTCGCACGCGGGAGGTTCTCCGCCGGTGCGGCCGGCTTCGGGATCCTGCTGGCCGCGTGGGGTGTGGGGGCGACCGCGGGCGCGCTGGGCTCCGGCCTGGTGCCACCGCCCAGGAGATTTGGATGGCTGCTCGTTGCCGTCTGCGCGTGGATTGGCGTCGGCATCGGCGTGGTCGGCATCCTGCCGTCCCTGGCTCCCGCGGCATTGGCGATGGGCATCTCCGGCATCGCCACGGGGGCCGTCAACACGTATGGCCTGAGCTGCCTGCAGCGCCGCACCGACCCGGCGATGCAGGGGCGGGTCATGTCGCTGGTGATGCTTGCCTCGATGGGCCTGACGCCGGTCGCCTACGCCGCCTCTGGCGCGATCGCGGACGTCAATGCCACTCTCCTCTTCCTGCTCGCGGGCGGGATGATCCTCGCTTGCGGCATCGGCGCCGCGTCGAGCCGGTCGGTGCGCTCCCTGCGCTAGCCCGCTAGTCGTCGAAGTCCCAGGCGCGGATGGTGCCTTCGATGCGCACGCCGATCTCGGCGTCGTCGGGCGTCTTGGGGCCGTCGTCCATGTAGTGGAGATAGATGCGCTGTCGCAGCTCGTGCAGCCCTTCGGTGAAGAGCCTGGCGGTGCCGCGCAGCTCGAGCCCGCGCAGCGGTTCCTTGTTTTCGTAGACCGCCACGCTGGCGCGCGCGTCGCGCCGCAGGTGCTGAGCCTTCACGTCGTTGCGGCCGACGACGATGTTGAATCCGCCGTCCGCCCACTCGAACCACACGGGCGAAAGGAGCACGTCCCCGCCTTGCCGATAGGTGGCGAGGGTCGCCACCAGTGGCTGGGACAGCAGGTCCCCGAGGTCGTCGACGCTCAGGTTGGTGCGCACGCCCCGTCAAGCATGACTCAGGTAACCTGCGCGCCCATGGGCGCGGGAATCCTTTCGGGGCTGCGCATCGTCGAGATCTCGGCCTTCGTCGCCGCCCCGCTCGGCGGCGCCACGCTGGCGGCGATGGGCGCCGACGTCATCCGGGTCGACCCGCCCGGAGGCGGCGTCGACGTCGGCCGCTGGCCTCTGCACCGGGGCCGCAGCCTGTACTGGGCCGGGCTGAATGCGGGCAAGCGCTCGGTGACGATCGACTTCCGCCACCAGCCGGGCCGTGAGAAGGTCGCGAAGCTCATCACGGCGCCCGGCGAGGGCGGGGGCATCTTCCTGACCAACCTGCCGGTCGCCGACTGGAATTCATATGACGAGCTCAACAAGCTCCGAGGCGACCTGATCATGGTGGCGATCACGGGCAACCGCGACGGCACCGCCGCCGTCGACTACACGGTCAACGCCGCCCTCGGCTTCCCGTTCATCACCGGACCCGAGGGCTCCGAAGGACCGGTGAACCACGTGCTGCCTGCCTGGGACGCGATGACCGGTTTCCTTGCCGCCACCGCCATCCTCGCGGCGGAGCGCCACCGGCGCATCAGCGGCGAAGGGCAGCTGGTCGAGCTGAGCCTCTCCGACGTCGGGCTGGCGGTGACCGGGTATCTCGGCTTCATCGGCGAGGCCGTGCTCGAGGACGAGCCACGCGGACGCTTCGGCAACCACGTCTACGGGACGTTCGGCCGGGACTTCGTCACCCGCGACGACCGTCGGGTCATGGTGCTGGCGCTCACGCCGCGGCAGTGGCGCAGCCTGGTCGAGGCGACTGGGCTGAGCGGCGAGTTCCGCAACCTCGAAGCGCGGCTCGGGCTGTATTTCAACAACGAGGGCGATCGGTGGCGCGGACGCCACGAGATCTGCGAGCTGCTGCAGGGATGGATCGCCGTGCGCAACCTCACAAGCGTGGCGGCTACGTTCGACGCGAACAAGGTGCTGTGGGGTCCGTACCAGACGTTCAAGGAGATGGTCGCGCAGGATCCGCGGGCCTCGACGGCCAAGCAGCTGTTCGCCCTGGTCGACCATCCCGATCTCGGCAGCTATCCCACCCCGGGATCGCCGCTGCGGTTCGGCGGGGCGGACTCGGTGCCGCCGCGGCTGGCGCCGAGGCTGGGCGAGCATACGGAAGAGGTGCTCAGGGAGTTTGATCTCTAGGGGATCGCCCCACCCGGACTCCGCGAGCGGAGTCCGACCTCCCCACGCGGTGGGGAGGTGAATTTCGCGCCGACTCAGCGAACTCTAAGGTTCCTCTGATGGTTCTCGAACAATCGGGCGGCATCGTGGTCGACAAACGCACCAGAGGAGAATGGGAGTAAGCCCGATGTCCGAAATCGATCCGAACCTGCCGCCCCCTCCGCCCTCACCTGAAGGGTGGGTCACACCGCCGGCGTACATGCCCGCCTACGTTCCCGCCAGTTCTCGACCCGCGTTTGCACGCTGGATCGCGATCGTCACCGTCGTGGCGACCATCCTTGCCGCAGGCGGCGGCCTCGGCATCGGGCTCACCATGGCCCGCTACCTGAACACATCGCACCCGACGCAGTCCGGGGCCGTGCCGAACGCCACCCAACCTTCGACGCCCACCTCGCCCATCTCGGCCGCCACGCCATCCGCAAACCAGAACGGAACCCTCGACGTGCAGGCGATCGCCGCCAGGGTCGATCCCGCAATCGTCGACATCAATACGGTCATCCAGACGAGCAGCGGCACCGGCGCCGCGGCCGGCACCGGCATGATCATCACGCCGTCCGGCGAGGTGCTCACCAACAACCACGTCGTGGACGGCTCGATCAGCATCTCCGTCGTCGTCGCCGGGCACGCGGGCAGCTACCGGGCCCACGTCATCGGCGTCTCGCCGACCGCTGACGTGGCGCTGGTCCAGATCGAAGGCGCCTCGGGCCTGCCTACCGTGACACTCGCCGACTCTTCCAACCTCAAGGTCGGCGACCAGGTCGTCGCACTCGGCAACGCACTCGGGGCCGGCGGCACTCCGTCGGTCACCCGGGGCCAGATCACGGCCATCGACCAGACCATCACCGCCAGCGAGGGCAACGGGCGCACCGAAACCCTCACCGGCATGATCCAGAGCGACGCCACCATCAGCCCAGGCGACTCCGGAGGCGCGCTCGTCAACTCCGCCGGCCAGGTCATCGGGATGATCACCGCCGGCGAGGCGCAGGGCTTCCGCACCTCGTCGTCGACGGTCGGCTACGCGATCACCGTCAACGCCGCGCTCACGGTCGTCAACGAGATCCGCTCCGGACAGGCGAGCGCAGACGTGATCATCGGTCCTGTCGGCTACCTCGGCGTCCAGATCCGCGACCTCGACCCGCAGCTCGCCTCGCAGTACGGCCTCAACGTCACCTCTGGTGCGCTGGTGTGGGCGGTGCAGGCCGGCTCGCCGGCGGAGCAGGCGGGCATGACCCGGCTGTCGGTGATCACCGCCGTCGGCGGCACGTCAGTGAACTCCGCGGCCACGCTCGGCGACGCGATCCACGCATACAAGCCGGGCGCCATGGTGGCTGTCACGTGGGTCGATCAGAGCGGCGGCTCGCACACCAAGACGCTGACCCTGGCTTCGGGCCCGAACATTTAGGCCGAACATCCAAAAACTAAGTCCCGCCACCCTTGCGAGCAGCGGGACTTATTAGAACGCTCGGCAACGACCTACTCTCCCATCGGGTTACCCCGACAGTACCATCGGCGCTGGAGGGCTTAACTTCCGTGTTCGGAAAGGGAACGGGTGTTTCCCCTCCGCCAAAGTCACCGAACCTTCGAATTATACGGTCTTGGGTAGTGAGACTCCCCACCCGGTCGTGCGCTTCGCGCAGGCCCGACCTCCCCACGAGTGGGGAGGATTTAGTGGGTAGTGAGACTCCCCACCCGGTCGTGCGCTTCGCGCAGGCCCGACCTCCCCACGAGTGGGGAGGATTAAGCGGGTAGTGAGACTCCTCACCCGGTCGTGCGCTTCGCGCAGGCCCGACCTCCCCACGAGTGGGGAGGATTTAGTGGGTAGTGAGACTCCCCACCCGGTCGTGCGCTTCGCGCAGGCCCGACCTGCCCACGAGTGGGGAGGATTTAGTGGGTAGTGAGACTCCCCACCCGGTCGTGCGCTTCGCGCAGGCCCGACCACCCCACGAGTGGCGAGGATTTAGCGGGTTCGGCGCCGCCGGGCGCGGAGGCTCTTGATCTTGCGAGCTTCCGCGGGCGGGACGTAGTGCGAACGCCGGCGCATCTCGCGCACGAGACCCTGCTCCTGCACCTTGCGGCGGAACTCCCGCAGAGCCTGCTCGAACTCCTCGGGATCCTTGACTACGATTCGCACGACCGCACAAGGATACCCGCTGAACCTACCCCAGCGCCGGCTCTGGCTCGGCGACGCTCTCGGGGCGCAGGGTGGGGAGGAGCAGGTAGCACCGGGCGCTGAGCAGGATCAGCAGGCCCACCAGCGAGGCGAGCACGTCCAGGACCACCTGGCCGACACGCGCGTGGAAGAGGACGATCAGGACCGCCTCGGCGATGCACGCGGCCAACAGGATCGGTACGAAGACCCGGTCGTGCACGGCCATGAAGAACTGGACGAGAAGGTTGTCGAGCGACAGCGCCAGGCCGATCGCGCCGACGGCGAGCACAAACGGCGTCGCGTCGCTGAAGCGGGGCCCGAACAGCACGCCGACGACCAGGCCCGGCACCACGGCGAACACCAGCAGCGCGCCCGCCCCGAGCAGGGCCAGGAGGCCGGCGGAGGAGAGAAGGATGCGGCCCGGGTTCTGTTCCTTGGCCACGGCCTCGACCACCCTCGGAAACAGGACCTGGCTCACGCTCAGGGTGAGGAAATAGAGGATCGTCCCGATCTTGTTCAGCCCGCCGTAGATCCCGCCGTCGTGGCCGCTGAGGTAGTGCTCGGCGAGGATGACGTCCTGGTTGTAGAGGATCTGCACGCCGATGATCCCGGCGGTTGCCGTCAACGAGAAGCCCGCCATCACTCGCAGCCGCACGCGGGAGCCGGTGCCGCGGAAATGGTCGCGCAGCGTGTACAGCCCGAGGATGAAAGCGAAGGCCAGCCCGGTGAACACGGCCGCCATGGCCCCCGACACCGCGTAGCCGGCGGTGAGCAGGGCGTACACCAGCACGGTCCGAACCACGAGCTCGAGCGAAAGGTTCAGCGACAGCGACGTGAACCGCTGCAGTCCCTGGAGGATGCCGCGGGGGATCGCCACCTGCCAGATGAGGGCGATGGAAAAGCCGAGGATGAGGATCGGGATCGTCGAGCCGAGGTGCTCGAAGGCGGCCACCGGACGCGCCAACAGCGTCGTCACCACCACCGCCAGCAGGCACGGGATGGCGATCAGCCGCACGGTGCGCGTGAGCAGCGACCGGACGCCCGCGTCGCCTCGGGCGACGAGCGTGGCGGTGTACCGGGCGAGGACGACGACGAGGATCAGCGCCGGCGCGGTGCCGACCGCATAGAGAGCTATGAGGAAGGCAACCTGGCCGTACAACACCGGGCCGAGGATGCGACCGGCGATGGCGTGGTAGACGAACCCGCAAATGCCCGCGACCAGCCCGCCGGCGAAGAGGACGGCGTTCTGCCGGACCAACCGGTTCTTGCTGAGTTGGACCAGGCGCTCCCGGAGACGCGATCTGGCGCCGGTCTGCACAGTCCCAGGGATTCTAGCCGAGGCGTCATGTGGTCCCCGACGTTGATAATCACCAGCGATGCCCGATTCGCCGAAGCCACTCGTCTCCGCATTGATCGTCAGCCATAACGCGAAGGACCACCTCCTCGCCTGCATCCGGGCGCTGCACGCGAGCGCCGACGTGCCACTCGAGACCGTGCTGGTGGACAACGATTCGAGCGACGGTTCCGCCGCGGCCGTCACCGCCGACTATCCGCAGGCGACGGTTTTGATTCAGGAGAAGAACCTCGGCTATGGGCGCGCCGCCAACGTTGGCCTCGAGCGGTGCACGGGCCGGTTCGTCCTGCTCGTCAACCCCGACGTCACGGTCGACCTGCAGTGCGTCGGCCGCCTGGCCGACTTCATGCTCACCCGGCCGGACGCCGGCGCGGTCGGCCCGCGACTCCTGATGGATGATGGCAGCCTGGATGCGGGCGCTCGTCGTTCGTTCCCGGAGCCCCGCACGCTGTTCTACCGCACGGTCGGCCTCAGCCGGCTGTTTCCCAGGAGCCCGCGATTCGGACGCTACAACATGGGCCACGTCGACGAAACGGAGGTCCACGAGATCGACTCGGGCACCGCCGACTGCCTGATGCTGCGGAGGGCGGCGCTCGATCGCGTCGGTTTCTTCGACCCGCGCTATTACATGTATGGGGAGGACGTCGACCTCTGCTACCGCCTGAAGCTCGGGGGCTGGAAAGTCTTCTACCTACCCACGGCGAGCGGGGTTCACCACGCGCACCCGACCGCCGACCATGGAGAGAGGCGGCGGATCCTCTACGAGGAGCACCGGGCGATGTGGATGTTTCACTTCAAGCACCACGCGGAGGACCAGTCCGCTTTCGGCAACGGGCTGGTCTGGGCCCAGATCTGGGGGCGGTGGGTGGCGCAATCTGTGCGCCAATCCGTGACCAGGGAGCGCCGGACCACCTCGTAAGATTTCAAGCGCATGTACCACCAGATCGCCCGCAACAAGCGCAACAGCATCATCGTCGTGACGCTGTTCCTGCTCGTCTGGCTGCTCGCGGGTTTTGTCATCGGCGAGTTCGCGGGCGGGACCGGCTACGCGATCACCGGAGCGATCGTCCTGGGCGTCCTGGGCGTGCTCGCGGCTCTGTACTCCTATTACCTGGGCGCCGCGACGGTTCTGTCCGCCGTCGGCGCGCGGGAGGCGGATCCCCAGCAGTTCCAGCAGCTCTACAACATCGTCCAGACGCTGGCGATCGGCGATGGGCTGCCGGTGCCGAAGGTCTACATCATCGACGACCCGAGCCCGAACGCGTTCGCGACGGGCCGAGACCCGCAGCATGCCGCGGTCACCGTCACGACCGGCCTGATGCAGATGATGAACCGCGAGGAGCTCGAGGGAGTGCTCGCCCACGAGATGAGCCACGTCAAGAACTTCGACGTGCGTCTGCTGCTGGTGGTGACGACGATGATCGGGCTGGCCGCGATCATCTCGAGCGTCATCTGGAACGGCGCCCTGCGTTTCCGCAGCCGTGACGCCCGCGCGCTCCTGGTCGTCTTCGCGGTGGGGATCATCTTCACTTTGATCGCGTTCATCGTCGGGCCGATCATGCAGCTGGCGCTGTCGCGCCAGCGCGAATCGCTGGCGGACGTGAGCGGTGTGGAGCTCACGCGCAACCCGGTCGGGCTGATCAGCGCGTTGAAGAAGATCGCCCAGAACGAAAAGCCGATGCAGAGGTTCAACCACGCCGTGGCCGCGATGTGCATCGACAACCCGACGGAGCACCACGGCAGCTTCTTCAACCACCTGTTCGACACCCACCCGCCGATCGAGGAGCGCATCGCCGCCCTGGAGAAGATCGCGAGCGTCCAGCAGACCTGATTCCCTCGTCGCTTGACGAAATGGTCAGCCAGGGTTTGAATTGGGTTGACTTATCGGTCGTAAAGCCGCCTTGCAACGGGGGGATTCAATGAAGAGATTGGCCGCAGTCGTCATTTCATTTGCGGCGGTTGGCATCTTCACGGTACCTGCCGTCGCATCGGACGCCAATGGCAATCACGAGGCTTACTTTTGGGCCGTCGCCACTGATACGTCCATGGCCCCTGATGGATCGACGATCACCCTGAGGGGCCACGGCACTCTGACCGCCGGACCTGACAAGGCGGTGACCGGCGGCGGCACCTTCACCGACAGCGCGGGAGCGAGCGGCACCTGGACGGCAACAGCAATCGACGGCTTCGTGAGCTATGGACCGGCCGGGCCCGAGCCATCTCCTCTTCCGCCAGGCGCGGCCGGCGGGCAGGCGAAGCTGCGCGTGGCCCTCAGCGACGGCCGGACGGGGGTCCTGACGATCTTTTGCATTCTCGGCACGCCCCCGCCGCGCGTGATGGAGGGCGTCACGCTAGTCCTCGGTAGCGGCGTGAGCGGCGAATACACCACAGAGGTGAGCGGCAACACCATTTTCATCGCGATCTAGGCACCCGTTATCGGCACCGAGTGGGGAGGGCCGAGATGATCGGCCCTTCCCACGACCCCGGCACCGGCGCACGCAGCAAATCGTTCGCGCTTCGGCACCGGTCATTGACCCTGCGCTCATGCCTCATCACCGCTCTGCTGGTCCTTGTCGTCCTACCGGCCGCAGGACTCGGGCTCGCGGTCTGGCTCTTCGTTACGCCCACCGCCTCCGAGGCAGAGGCGATGAGGGCGTACAGGAGCGCGCCGGTGTGCACGAGCTCGGCCGAAGCCGATTGCGTCACGATCGAGCAAGCTGAAGTCGTTGACGTCTTCGCCACCCAGGGGCGATGCGGTAGTCGCACCGACAGCTTGAAGCTCAGGCTTGACGATGGCCTTCACCTGACCAACATCTACTTCGACTGCTTTGCCCCGAACGTCTACTTCGCGCCGATCGGTGGCCAGGCGCGGGTCCGAGAATTCCGAGGGCGAGTCTCCACCGTGTATTCATCGAATGGAACGGCCTACGAGACAGGCGACAGCCCCACCGGAGGCTCGAGCTGGAGAGGCGGTGTCGCGGCCGTATTGATCATCTTCAGCGCGCCCGTTCTGTTGATCGGGCTCATCTTCGTCGTCGCGCTCGGCCTCAGGTCCATCTGGAGACTGCTGAAGAACCCGAACAGGCCGCTCCCGACATACGCAGACCGATAATCGCGTTGCCGTGACCGCCGCCCCGCTTCTGTCCAGGTTCCTGCACGTACGCCGCAGCGAGCTCGACCGCACGCTTCAGGTCGCGGGCTTCGCGATCCTCCTCGGTTGGGCCATGTACACGGCCTTCAACGCCACCCAGGCCATCTTCCTCGTCAAGGCCGGCCCGAACGCGTACCCGCTGTTCTTCATCGTCCTCGCGCTGGCTGTGTGGCCGATGGTGGCTTTGCAGGGCGCGCTCACGCGCCGGGTCGGAGTGGGCCGCGCGCTGCGCCTCAACCTCGTCCTCAACGCGGTCCTGGCGCCGATCCTCTACGTCGTCTATTTCGTCTCCGAAGCGCCGGCGGTCGCCTTCACGGTGTACGTGATCTACTCCATCGCTTTCGAGTTGGTGATGCTCAACTTCTGGACGTTCGTCAGCCAGCACTTCAACCTTCTCGAGCGCAAGCGCGTCTTCCCGGTCATCGCGGCGGGTTCGAGCATCGGCTACATCCTGGCCGGGTTCACGACGACCCTGGTCGCCATCTACGCCACCGAGCCCCTGCTGTTCGTGTGGGCGATCGGCGCCTCGGCCGCCGCGCTGATGTCCGAATGGGTCGAGCGCCGCCTGTTCAGGCCGAGCTTCGTCGACGACGCCGACGAGCTCATCGCGAACGAGCAGGCCTTGCGGCACCGTCAAGGGATCATGCGGATCCTCGGTGGCGCGATCCAGTACCTGACCAGCAGCCGGTTGGTCCTGTCGCTGGTGCTGCTTGCTCTCGTGCTGCAGGTGACGAGCCGAGTCGGCGATTACCTGGTCGCGCTCATCTTCGTCGCGGCCACGCACAAGAACCTGCAGTCGCTGACGATTCTCATCGGCAACGCCTGGCTCGTGAGCTATCTCGTCCAGCTGGCCGTCAGCCTCTTCATCACGCCGCTGGTGCTGGACAAGCTCGGCGTCAAGAACGCGATCATGGCGCTCCCGATCTTCACCCTGATCGGCTTCGCGGCCGTGGCCGTGAACCCCGTCCTCGCGACCTCGCTGTTCCTTTTCATCGTCCGCAATGGTCTCCAGACCGGCCTCGACGATCCCGCCCAGAGCGTGCTCGGAAGCGCCCTTCCGGCCCAGGTGGGTCCGAAGCTGAAGCTGCTGCTGGACAACGTTGTGCTGCCGGGCGCGGCGGTCGTCACGGGCGTCGGCCTGCTCCTCGTACAGCGGTTCGTCACGGCCGGCGTCGAGGTGCTGGCGGTCATCGGCATCGTGCTCGCCGTCCTCTTCATCGGCGCCGCCCTGTGGGTGCGCAGCCTGTACGTCACCGCGATCTACGAGAGGCTGCGCACGCACGCGGTCTCCCTCAGCGATTTCCAGCGCGCCCTCGGGCGGCCGACCCAGGCGCAGATCGACGAGCTGCGCGGCTTCATACGTACCGGCGATGACAGGGCGCGGCCGTTCGCGGCCGCGGCGCTGGCGAGGCTGGCCCCGGAAACATTCGCGGCCATGCTGCCCGAGCTGCTGGCGTCTCCCGATGCCGCCGTACGCAGGCTTGGCTTGCAGATGGCGGCGCCCACGGCGGTGACCATCGCCCAGCTGCAGGCCGCGGCGGGCGACCCGGACGGATGGGTGGTCGCGGCGGCCGGGGTGGCGGGCGCGGGACAGGACCCGCCCTGGGAGCAGGCGGGCCTGCTGCTGCACCGCCTCTGGCACTCGGTGGATCCCAACCGGCGCGCGGCGGCGGTCTGGGCGGCGGCGTTCGTGGCCGACCGCGGAACCATCGTCGGCGCGCTGCAGGACCGCGACCCTCGCGTGCGGCTGGAAGCCATCCGCAGCTTTGCGAAGCTCAAGGCGGATGTGCCCGAGGCGTCGGCCGCAATGGTCGCCTGCCTGGGTGACGATGACATCGAGGTGCGGCGCGAGGCGCTACGCCAGGCGGTGCGCTGGGCGCCCGGCGGGCCCGAACGGGAGGCGTTCTCCCAGGCCCTCGTCGCGTCGCTGGCGAGCGGTGACCGCGAGGTCAGGCGCCTTGCGTCCGAAGCCATGGCGGCACAGGCCCCGGACGCGCTGGCGCTGACGCTGCCCCTCCTGGAGTCACGCGAAGACACGGCCGCTGCCGCGGTCGAAGCGCTCATGCGCAGCGGCCGGCCCGACCTGTTTCACCGCGTCCGGGCGCACCTCGAGCGCCTGCTCGAAGATGGGGTGAGGTCGGCGCGGATGTCGACCCGTGCGGCTGCCAGCTCGCGCCTGCACGGGACGGGTGATGAGGCGGCCGCCTACGCGTTCCTGCGCATCGCCCTCGACGACTACGCCGGCCATGCCGCCGACTCCGGCCTGGGCGCGATGCGCGCTCTGCACGGCAAGCGGGGCTTCGCGACCGTCGAGCGCGGGGTCCTCTCATCCGTGCCGCAAGCGCGGGTCGAGGGCCTGGAAACGTTGTTAAACTTCGGCCCCGGATGGCTCGCCGTACCGCTGGCGCAGCTCCTCGACCCCGACGCTTTCGACCCCGCATCGGCGCGGTCTCTGTCGGCTGCGGAGGTGGAGGCGCTTGCGGGCCATCCTGACAGGTGGATCCAGGAGGCCGCCGGCGCGGCGGCCAACGGTCTCGGCGATGGCATGAAGGAGCTGATCGCGCTCAAGCGGGTCCCGCTGTTCAGCACGCTGACCCTGGAGCAGCTGTCGACCATCGACCGCCTCATGGTCACGCGGCACTATGCCAAAGGCGAGTCGATATTTCTCAAGGGAGACGTGGGTTCGGAGCTCTTCGTCGTGCTCGACGGCGAGATCCGAATCCACCTCGACCACGATGGCGGAGAGGTCACGCTTGCGCGTCTGGGTCCGAGCTCGGTGGTCGGCGAGATGGCCGTGTTCGACGACCAACCGCGGTCCGCCGGAGCGCAGGCAAGCGCCAACACGACGGTTCGTGTTCTGCGCCGGGACCGGCTGCAGGCCCTCGTGCACGAGCACCCGGAGGTCCTCCTCGAGTTTGTCAAGAACCTCAGCCAGCGGATCCGGGTCATGAACGAGCAGCTGGAAAGCAGCGTGGTCCCGCAGCAAGAGGGTCAGAGCGGGAGTGGGGTGAGCCCGGTCCTGGGGCGGTGAGTCAGCGCTTGCGCGGGCCGAGGCCGGTGTCGGCCAGGACCGCGTGGACGCCCAGGCGATCCTTGTAAGTCGCGCGCGAGTAGTCCCATCGACCAGAGCAGGTGATCAGCCAGAGCTGAGGAGGGCCGTCCGTGCTGAAGATCTGGGGCACGGTCGCGGTCCGGGCGTAGGTCTGGACGCTGTCCACCTTGAACTGCACCTGCGTTCCGTCAGCCTGCGTGACCACGATCATGTCGCCGGCGCGAATTTTCGGCAGGTTCCAGAACACGGCCTGGCCCGGTCGCACACCAAGGTGGCCGTCCATGACCGCGCTCCCCGGATCGCCCGGCGTCGCTCCGCCCGCGTACCAGGCCACGTCTTTGAGCGCTGCCGGCGCCGCGACGTTCCCTTGCCTGTCGAGGCGGACAGTCTCCACCGGGGCGTTGATGCCAAGCGCCGGCACCGACAATCTCACCGGGGGCGCAGCCGGCGAGGGAGGGTCGAACGGGTGCGGCCTTCCGTAGGCCCAATCGGGATCGACCAGGCCCGTGTCGGGCAGGCCCGGCGGCGCGATTGCACGGCACGTGTGGAATGCGCTCGGGCCGGCAAAGTCCTTCAGCTCCGAGGTGAAGGACTGCGCGGTTCGGGTGTGGGGCAGGAAGCTGTTGAAGCAGCCGTTGAAGGGAAGCACCTGGAGGTCGATGCCGCCCTCCATGAAGTCATTGGCCGCAATCGTGGTCGCGTTTCCGGTGATGCTGTCCCGGCACACCCAACCGCCGCAGTCGATGGTGGCGGAGTTGACCAGGAAGGACAGCGTGCCCACCAATGGCGTGATCAGCTGGTAGTGGGGGACGGGCGTCGCCCCGGTCGGATCACAGACCGTTCCCACCGCCGGCTGCGGGCCCGGCTCGGCGTTGCAGTGCCACTGGTACAGGCTGTCGCCGGCGAGGGCGCCGCCGTTCGTGAAATCGACGGCCAGGAGGAGGTCGCCTTCGGTCCGGTGACCCGCGAAGGTGCCGGAGCAGCCGGCGCTGCGCGTGACCGTCGACTGGAGGAACTCGAAATCCATGTGGCTGTCGCCGTTGTTCACCAGCCGCTCGGCGGCGAAGAAGAGCTCGTGGTGGCCGTCCGCCCGGATCCGGCTCACGGCGTAGATGTTGCCGAGGTCGTCCTTGGCCGGGACGCTCCCGGTGCCGAACGTGAAGCTGCTGATGGGCGCGCCGTTCTTGAGGCCGCCCCCCAGCACCGTGGGGTCACCGGCTCCACACGCGGTCGTCGTGTCCGAGGAGATGGGATCGACCACGAACAGCGAGGACACGATCGTGGCGTCCGCGGCGGCGGCCGGGGTCAGCGTCGGCGCGTTCGGAGGCGCGGATCCCACGCCAGGGCTGCCGCAGTTGAAGAGGCCGCCCGCGCCGCTGACGTTGACCACGCCGGGCACCGCCGGGCAGGTGTTGGTCGGGCTCACGGCCCCCGAGTTTCCCCAATCATGGATCGGGCCGGGCGGCGCGTCGGTGCGGATGTTCCCATCGAGCTCGAGCCACGTCGACGGGGCGGCGAGAACCTGCGCCGACATGGCCGCCAGAGCGACAGCGGCGACTGCGACTGACGCCGCGTACGCCAGCGTCCTGCGGGGGCTCATTCGGGCGCAATCCTACCCAACGGCGCACGGGATGTCCCCGTTTCGGACGCGATTTCAGGTTTCCTGGTCGGGACGGACCTCGATCTTCTTGCGCGCCGCCTCGAGGCGCTCGGTGCAGATCTTCAAATAGACGCGCGCTTCATCGACCGCCTTCAGCGCGTCCTCGAGCGAAAGGTCGCCGTCCTCCAGGACCTTGAGCTTCTCGTCCAGCTTCTCCAACGCCTGCTCGTATGTCAGCTGATCGCTCATGGCTCGACCTGTTCTACCCGGGCGCCAAGGAGGCCGGTTGCGAGCCGGATGCGCAGCGTGCGATCGACGGCGGTCTCCGTGGCAGATCGGACCACATGACCGGTTTCGGCGTCGACGGTGATGCTGTAGCCACGAGCCAGCACGGCTTCGGGGCTGAATGCGGCCAGCTGACGGCGCAGGTGATCGAGCCGGCGCTGCTGGGTGGCAAAGCGCTCTGCCAGGGCTCGTTCCAGCCGATCCGGGGCGCGCCGCGACGCCAGCGCATTCCGAGCGCGTATGAGGCGAGCCGCGGCCGTCGACGCCAGCCGGCGTGCTCGATCGCGGAGTGCGTCCTCGCGCCGCACCACCTGCTGCACCGGGCTCAGCCGAGACAGGTTGGCGGCGGCATGGGCGAGGCGCTCGGCGCGTGACCTGACCATGGCGGGCAGGACCTGCACCAACCTGGCCCTCCTGACCTGCAGCTTCTCCGCTTCCCGGAGCAGCCGCTGGTTGGTTTCGCGGTCCAGCCGCCGCTCACGCTCGCGGAGCATCGCGATCAGGTCGGCCTTCTTGGGCACGACGCGAGAGCCGGCCTCGGTAGGCGTGCGGGCTTCGACGTCCGCGACCATGTCGGCGATCGTGCGATCCGAGGTGTGCCCCAATGCGGTCACGACCGGCAGCCTCGAGCCGAGAATCGCACGGGCCACGATCTCGGTGTTGAACGAGTAGAGCTCTTCGAAGTTTCCGCCGCCGCGCGCGATGACGACCACCTGGGCGAGCGCCTCATCGTTGCAGCGACGCAGCGCGCGGGACACGCTCATCGGCGAGGCCGCCCCCTGCACCTGGACCGGGTACACGACCACGCCCATGTTGGGGTAGCGCTCCCAGATCGTCTCCTGCAGGTCGTGGATGACGGCCCCGGTCGGCGACGTGATCAATGCCACCGCCCGGGGCAGGAAGGGCAGTCTCCGCTTGCGCGCCGGCGCGAACGCGCCTTCGGCCTCGAGGCGCCGCTTCAACTCCTCGAGACGCGCGCGCAGCTTGCCCACGTCGTCGAACTCGACCTGGTCGGTGATGAAGCTCAGCCGCCCGGTCTTGCCGAAGAAGTCGACCCGGCCGCGGAAGACGAAAACCTGGCCGTCCTCGGGCAGGGTGGTGACTCGCCGGGCGTCGTCTGCAAACAGGACCGCGTCGAGGCGGCTCACCCCGTCTCGAATCGTGAAGTTGTAGTGCCCGCCGGCACCCTGCTTCATGCCGCTGACCTCGCCCTTCACCAGCAATGCGGTCAGCGGGCGCAGCTCGCGCCGGATCTCGTTGGCGAGCTCGGTGACGGTATAGGGCCGCTGCGCTTCTTCGGGCCGGAGCATCGCCAGTTAGCTTAGGGCGGGTTCAGCGCTCCGCGATCAGCCGCCGATCTGGGACATGCTCTTGGCGGGCTTGATGAACCCCGGCTGGTTGATGAGGTGGCCCTCCTCTTTGCGCCACACCGCGGTTTCGATCACGCGGCCGAGGTGGTCGTCAGAAGCGCCCGACCGGATGAGGTCGCGAAGCGGAGTCTCCTGCAGCGAGAAGAGGCAGGTGCGCAGGCCGCCTTCCGCGGTGAGGCGGATGCGGTTGCACGTGGTGCAGAAAGCCTGGCTGACAGAAGATATGAAGCCCACTCCGCCGGGTGTTCCGTCCGCGAACTTGAAACGTGTCGCCGGCCCGGGCCGCGGATCCGCGAGCGGCGCGAGCGGGAACAGGTCCTCGATCTGCTCCTGGATGCGCCGGCTGGGCACCACCTGGTCGTTCGTCCAGATGTTGTCGCCGTCGAGCGGCATGAACTCGATGAAGCGCACCTCGTAGCCCTTGTCACGGGCGAGGCGAGCGAAGTCGACGACCTCATCGTCGTTGTGGCCCTTCATGACCACCATGTTCAGCTTGATCGGCCACAGCCCCGCCTCGCGCGACGCCTGGATGCCGTCCATCACGCGATCGAAAGCGTCGCTCCGCGCGATCTCGTGGAACCGGTCCATGTGCAGCGTGTCGAGCGAGATGTTGATGCGCTTCAGACCTGCATCGCGCAGCAGCTGCGCCTTCTCGCGCAACAGCACGCCGTTGGTGGTCATGGTGATGTCGAGGGTGGGGTCGATCTCGTTGATCATGCCCACGAGCTCGTCGACCTTGACGCGCACCAGCGGCTCGCCCCCGGTGATCCGGATCGTGCGCACGCCATAGCGATCGACGAACAGGCGCGCCAGCCGCGTGATCTCCTCAAAACGCAGCAGGTCGTCGCGCTTCAGCCACTTCAGGCCCTCCGCCGGCATGCAGTAGATGCAGCGGAAGTTGCAGCGGTCGGTGATCGAGATCCGGAGGTCGTCCGCCACTCGTCCGTACGAGTCGCGCAGCCTCGCCGTCCCCATATGGCGGATCATAGACGGCGTGGGTTACGAGCACATCCTGGTCGATGTCGAGCCGCCGATCGCGACCGTAACCCTGAACCGGCCCAAGGTCCTCAACGCCCTCAGCCCGGAGCTCGTCGGCGAGGTCAACCAGGCCCTGCGCGAGCTCGACGCCGACGACAACGTGCACGCCGTGGTGCTCACCGGCGGCTCGAAGGTGTTCGCCGCGGGGGCGGACATCGGCGACATGGCCGAGCGCACAGCGGTCGAGCAGCTACACCGCGACCAGACCGGTCGCTGGGCGGGCATCGCCGCTTTCACCAAGCCGCTCATCGCGGCAGTCAACGGCTACGCGCTGGGCGGCGGCTGTGAGCTCGCGCTGATGTGCGACATGATCATCGCGGGCGACTCGGCCCGATTCGGGCAACCCGAGATCAACCTCGGCATCATCCCCGGAGCCGGCGGCACGCAGCGGTGGCCGCGCACGGCGGGCAAGTACGCCGCCATGGAGACGGTGCTGACGGGGGCGCCGATAACCGCTGCCCGGGCCAAGGAGCTCGGCATCGTCAACAAGGTGGTGCCGGCCGAGGTGACGATAGTCATCGCCAGCCGGGTCGCGCGCCAGCTCGCGGAGAAAGCCCCGCTCGCGCTGCGCATGGCCAAGGAGGCGGTGCTCAAGGCCTTCGAGGGGCCGCTGGCCGAAGGTCTCGCGGCCGAGCGCAAGAGCTTCTACTTCCTCTTTTCAACTGAGGATCAGAAGGAAGGGATGCGCGCCTTCCTCGAGAAGAGAAAAGCAGTCTTCAAAGGCAGGTATGTGAGAGATGCCTCCAGCGAAACCGACCGGATCTTCGGCGCCCATGCGGCCCATCTGCGTTGTTGCGAGCTCCGCTCCTCGCTCACGCATCAACGGATGCGCTCGCTCCGGTGCTCGCTCGCGCCTAGCATCTGGACCACCTGGGCACCGAATCTCTCGGTTGGCCCACTGGAGGCATCTCTGATGGCGACACAGGTCGAGGTTCACGTCAACCTGCACGTCCACGACGGGATCGCGCTGATCCAGCTCAACCGCCCCGAGAAGATGAACGCCATCGGCGCGCTCACGCGGCAGCAGCTGAGCGATGCGATCAAGCAGGCCGAGCGCGACGACGCCGTGCGCGTGGTCGTCCTCACAGGGTCCGGCCGCGCGTTCTGCTCGGGCGCGACGTCACGGAGCTGGCGCAGGGCGCCGGCATGAGGACGCCGGAGGACGTCGGCAACGTGCTGCGCAACGACTACATGCCCATGCTCACGCGCCTGCGCACGATGCCCAAGCCGGTCATCGCCGCCATGAACGGACCGGCGGTCGGCATCGGGGCGAGCTTCGCGCTCGCGTGCGACATTCGCATTGCGACGCCTGAGGCCTACATGCTCGAGGCGTTCGTGAACATCGGCCTCGCGCCCGACGGCGGCGTGAGCTGGCTGCTCCCGCGCATGGCCGGCACCGGCGTCGCGTACGAGATGTTCTTCACGGGCAAGCCGCTGCCGGCCGCCGACGCGCACCGCCTCGGGATCATCAACCGTCTCGTGCCCGCGGACCGGCTGGAGACCGAGGTGCGTGAGCTCGCCGCCCACCTCGTCACGCAGCCGCGCCAGGCCATGGCCGCAGCCAAGCGCGCGGTCAACCACGCGCTGGAGTCGAGCTACGAGGAGGCCCTTGAATTCGAGTCTTACCTGCAGGAGGCGCAGGCGGCGAGCCCGGAGTTCGCCGAGGGCGTGCAGGCTTTCCTCGCGCGACGAGCCCAGAAGAAGTAATTGCGCGATCTGCGTGAGGCCGTAATCATCGCGACCGCGCGCACGCCGATGGGCAGGTACGGCGGCCAGCTGAAGGACGTGCGCCCGGACGACCTGGCCGCAATGGTGCTCAAGGAAGCTTGCGCGCGAGCGCGCGTGCAGCCCGCGGAGGTCGAGGACGTCATCCTCGGCTGCGCCAACGGCGCCGGCGAGGACAACCGCAACGTCGCGCGCATGGCCGTGCTGCTCGCCGGCTTCCCTGTCGAGGTTCCCGGGCAGACGGTCAACCGCCTGTGCGGGTCGGGCATGCAGGCGACCATCGCCGCCGCCCGTGAGATCCAGGCTGGAGCGGCCGACATCATCGTCGCCGGCGGTGTCGAGAGCATGACCCGCGCGCCGTGGGTGATGCCGAAGCCCGATGGAGCCTTTCCACGCGGGCCGCAAACGGCGTACGACACCGCCCTCGGTTGGCGGCTCGTCAACCCGAAGATGGCCGAGATGTATGGAACGCTGCAGATGGGCGAGACGGCGGAGCGAGTCGCCCAGAAGTACGAGGTGTCTCGTGAGGACCAGGACGCGTTCGCGCTGCGCAGTCACCAGCGAGCGGTCGCCGCGCAGAGATCGGGCCGGCTGTCGGAGGAGATCGTTCCGGTCGCGGTGCCCCAGCGCAAAGGCGAACCACTCCGGCTGACCGATGACGAAGGCCCGCGCGACGATACGTCGCTGGAGGCGCTCGCGAGGCTGAAGCCGGCGTTCGCCGCCAACGGCTCCGTCACCGCGGGCAACTCGTCGCCCCTGAATGACGGCGCCACCGCGCTGGTGCTGATGTCCGCGGGCAAGGCCCGTGAGCGCAACCTGCAGCCGCTGGCGAGGTTTGTCGCCGCTGCGCCCGCGGGCGTCCATCCGGACTACATGGGCATCGGACCGGTGCCGTCGTCGATGAAGGCGCTCGAGCTGGCCGGCCTACACGCCTCAGACATGGGCGTCGTCGAGCTCAACGAGGCATTCGCATCGCAGTCGCTCGCATGCGTCCGCCTTCTCGGTCTGGACGAGGAGAAGGTGAACGTCAACGGCGGCGCGATCGCGCTCGGCCATCCGCTGGGCAGCTCGGGCGCGCGGCTGGTCGCCACGCTCGTGCGCGAGATGGCCCACCGTGACGTGGAGTACGGCCTGGCCACCATGTGCATTGGGGTCGGCCAGGGCATCGCGTCGATCTGGCAAAGGGTTTAATCGCTGGCAGAGCGTGATCCAGCGGCGGTGCGCACGATGTTCGACCGCATCGCGGGACGGTACGACCTCGTCAACACCGTGCTGTCGGCGGGCACGGACGGTGGCTGGCGCCGGCGGGCGGCGCGGCTTACCCGGCTCGAGCCGGGCGGCTCGGCGCTGGACGTCGCGTGCGGCTCGGGCAAGCTCACAGCCCTGCTGGCGCGCATCGCGGGACCCGGCGGCCGTGTGGTCGGCCTGGATTTCAGCGCGCGTATGCTCGACGTCGCGCGCCGCGAGCACCCAGGCGTGGAGTTCCTCGAGGGTGATGCGCTGAAGCTCCCGTTCGAGGATGTGACGTTCGATGCGACGACCATCGCCTTCGGCCTGCGCAATCTCGCCGACCCGGTCCACGGCCTTCGAGAGATGCTCCGCGTCGTGAAACCGAAGGGGCGGGCGGTCGTGCTCGAGTTCGTTCGGCCGCCTGCAGGACCCATTGGCAAGGCATATCGCCTGTACCTGCGGACTCTGCTTCCGGCCGTCGGCGGCGTGCTTTCCGGTCAGCCGGCTGCGTATCGCTACCTCAGCGACACGGTCGACTCATATCGCAGCGCAGAGGAGCTGCAGGCGCTGGCGGCCGTAGCCGGCTGGAAAGACGTGCACTACCTCGGGCTGGCTGCCGGGACCGTCGGGCTGCTCTACTCGGAGAGGTCAGGCGGCACCTCGTAACGTTCTCAGGCCTTCGCGGTTCTAACAGGCAGGGGTTCCACAAGTGGAGCGGAGGCATCGAGAAATGGTGTCGACAAGGGCGCGTTTGGTCGTCGCGGTCGGATTGTTCGGCGCCATCTCGGTGGTCGCGGCTGCGGCTCTCGTCAACCATCCCAGGCCGGAAAACGCAACCCCGACCGCCACGACCAGGGTCATCACGCTGGCGGCCTCGTCGACGTCGAACACCATCACGGTGGTCGGTCAGGGTAGCGCGATGGCGACGCCTGATGAAGCGCTCGTGAACCTGGGTGTGTCGGCTACGCGACCCACCGTCCGCGACGCCGTCGCGTCGGCAAGCCTCGACATGAGCCGCCTGATGGGCGCCATGCACGCCCAGGGAGTTCAGGACAAGGACATACAGACCATCTCGCTGTCGATCTACCAGCAGAACAACTGCTGTCCCCAACAGGTCACGAGCTACAACGCCTCCAACCAGGTCGTCGTCACAGTTCACCATCTCGTCAACGTAAGTCCGCTCATCGAGGCGGCGGCTGATGCAGTCGGCAACGACATCCAGCTCGGTGGGGTTTCACTGATCGTCTCCGACCCGTCGACGCAGGTGAGGGCCGCGCGCGCGGCTGCGATGGCGGATGCGAACGCGCGCGTGCAGGCCTGGGCCGGCCTTGCGGGCCACCACGTCGGGGGCCTGGTGTCGCTGTCGGAAACGGTCAACGCACCGCCGTCCATGCCCTGCAACGGATGTGGTGGCGCCGGTGGCGGTCCCTTTCAGGTCCAGCCCGGCCAGACCACGGTGACCATCACGATCACCGCGGTGTACGAGCTGCTCGGCTAGCGGCTCCCCGTCGCCTAAGAAGCCCGGTCGACGGCTGAGCGGGCAAGGCTGACCAGCGTGGGGCGCAGGCCGTCGAGCTCGACCGACTCGAGCTCGCGCACCGCGGCCTCCACGAGTCCGCGCGCTTCGTCGCCCACCCGGCGGAGCGCATCGCTCGAAGTGACCAGCTCCGCGACGCGACCCACCTCATCGTCGCCAAGCGAGCCCTCGAGCAGCCTGCGCACCTCCGGTCCGACCGAGCGGTCCTCAGCTGCATAGATCAGGGGCAGCGAAAGAACGCGCTGACGGATGTCGAGGCCGACCGGCTTGCCCGAGCTCGGGCTGAAGTCGACCATGTCGTCGGCCATCTGGAATGCAACTCCGAGGAGGTCGCCGTATCGCCGCAGCGCCCCGACGACGTCGGCCGGGGCTTCCGACAGGAGAGCGCCCGAAGCACACGCCGCCGCGAAGAGCGCGGCGGTCTTGCCGCGCACGACGCTCAGGTACGAGTCGTGGTCGCCGGGAAACGCTCCGCGGAGGGCGACGTCGTCGATCTGTGACGCGCAGATCGCCTCCAGCGCCTCGGCCATCGTCGACGTCACGCCGGAGTTGCCGATCTCCGCGATCAAGCGGGTCGCCTTGGCGAAATAGAAGTCGCCGACGGCGATGGCGCGCTCGGCGCCCTCGGCGGCGGCGACGGTCGGCCGCCCGCGGCGATGGGTCGACTCGTCGACGTAGTCGTCGTGGATGAGGGTGGCGTTATGGAGCAGCTCCACGGCGGCGGCGAGCAGCGCCGCTCGCAGCGGGTCGTGCCGCGGCCCGACCTGCGACGTCAGCTGCACCAGCCTGGGGCGGAGGCGTTTGCCACCCGCTTCCATCAGGCGGCGCATGGGCAGGGCCACCGGGTCCGGGTCGACCAGGAGCTGGCGCGCCAGCTCCATCTCCACCAGGCGCGCTTCGCGACTGCCGTCACGCTCTTCGAACCCCGCCTTTTCGACAAACTCGCCGTCCAGCTGCATCGCGAGCTCCCGGTGACGCGGGCCGTCGAGCTCGACGGCGAAGACCGATTGCCAGCGCCCGAGGAGGACCTTGCCCTCCTCGACCAGCAGGGTCGCGAAGCCGGTCAGCAGCAGCTGGCGGCAGTGAGCGTGCCCGTTGACCGGCTCGTCGACGGCGATCTCGAAGCGTCGCGAGAAGTCGTCGTGCTCGTAGCCGGCGTCGCCGGGGACCAGTCGCTCCAGCAGCTTCTGGAAGTCGCGCAGGAGCAGCGGCTCGTTCTCGTTGATGGCGAGCCCGAGGGTGGTGTGCAGCGACTGCAGGTGTACGCGGCCATTCCGCAAGCCCGACCGGCGCACCTCGTCGCGCAGCCGCCTGGTCAGGTCGACGAACTCAATGGCGCGCGAAGTTTCGAAGCGCAGCCGCCCGGAGATCATGCGCCGGCGGTGAACGCGTGCACGAGCAGCTCGCGCACCGGCCGGCTCGGGTTGCCCGATGCGGCCGCGGCCGACAGCCCTTCGATGGTCCGGGCGAAGGCGACCTGGACGGACTGGCTCGCGGCGTCCGCCAGGAGGCGGGAGGCGCGCGCCAGGCAGAGGTCGCCCATGAGGAGGGTGGGCGGCGGGGCCGCGCGCCCGCCGAGCCCCTGGAGGCGGATGCCGACCTCGATCAGCGCCGCCGCCAGCGCGAGCTTCGGCTGGGCCGCGGGCTCGTGGTCGCCGACCGCCTCCAGGTACGACCGGTAGCTCTCCGACAGCCCGTCAGCCCACAGGCCTTCGAGCCTTTCCAGCTCGCGGTCGAGGACCTGGACATTCATATGGGTTCGACCAGGGTGGCGGCCAGCTGGCCGAACGCCGACAGCGCGCGGACGCACGACTCGTCGTCGCGGGTGACGACGTAGTACAGGCCGAAGCCGAGGACCGTGTTCAGCACCAGGGGGACGAGCACCTCGCGCGGCACGGTGAGGCGGACCCGGCCATCGGCTTCGAGCCGGTCGAGCTGCTCCTGGATGACCTCCCTGTAGCGCGTGAACAGCTCAGGCAGGTAGGCGCGCAGCCTCTCTGTTCGGGGCGCCTGGACCAGCAGGTCGAAGGCGGCGAGCTGGATGTCGCCAAGGCGCCGCAGCGAGTCCCAGAGCGACTCCACGCCCACCTCGAGCACCACCAGCGGGTCGGTCAGCTGGTTCAGGGTGGTGCGAAGCTCCTCGACCGAACGGGCGGTGAGGAAGCGCCACGCCTCGACCAGCAGCTCGGACTTGGTCGGGAACCAGTACTGGAGGTTGCCGATGGCGACCCCCGCTCGAGAGGCGATGGAGCGGACGCTGGTCCCGGAGTAGCCGTTTTCGAGGAGCGATTCGGCCGCGGCATGGATGATTTGATCTCGGGTGCTCTCGGTTGCGGTCGCCCCGGTCATACGTATGTACTAGCATAGTCCGGCTCTGGGAGCGAGTGGGTAGTCGACCCCACCGAGGAGATAATGGCGGGGGCGTGAAGAGCATCGACCTTGTCTTTCCGTCTGGGCTCTGCGGGGTCATGCGCACCGAAAACGCCGACGCCGCGTTCCAGGCCTGCCTGGCCGCCATCGAGGGCGGTATCGGGACGATCGAGATCACGACCACGGTGCCGTCCTGGTACGAAATCGTCCGCGGCCTCATCGCGAGCACGGCGGGCAAGGTTCCGATGGGCGTCGGCACCGTGTGGGACCCGGGCGCGGTCGGCGAGGCCAAGCATGCGGGGGCGGACTTCGTCGTGACTCCGGTGGTGCTGCCCGAGGTCGCCGAGGCCTGCCGGAAGGAGGACATCCTGTGCGTGCTAGGGGCGATGACTCCAACCGAGATCTACCACGCCCGGCTGGCGGGAGCCCAGCTCGTCAAGATCTTCCCGGTCGGGCCACTGGGCGGACCAGACTACATTCGGGCGCTGCAGGGGCCGATGGGCGGTGTGCCGCTGTGGGTGTCGGGCGGGATCGAGATCGATCATATCCCGGCCTACCTCAGGCTTGGCGTGAAGGCGGTCGGGCTGACCGGCGCGCTCTTCGCGCCCGAGGCGCTGGCCCGCAAGGACATGGACGGAATCCGTGCCACGGCCGCCAGGGCTGTCGCCGCCGCCGTGGCGGCACGCGCGGATTAGAGCGCGCTCAGCCTGTCAGCACCCCACGTGGTAGTTGCACATGGTGGCGCTGATGTTGGAGAAGAGGTTGATCAGCTGACCGCCCGTGGCGATCAGGGCGACGATCACGATGAGCGCGACCAGGGCGAGGATGAGCGCGTACTCAACCATTCCCTGTCCTGACTGGCGACTTCGCGTGCGTGTCACTTCTGGGTATCGACCTAGAAGCTTAACCGTCGACCGGGCCTTCCTGGTCGCCGGCTCGTCTCAGAGCCTGCTCGACGACCACGCGCACCATCCGCTTGCGCCAGAAGTGGCTGAGGTCTGCGTTGTCAAGGGGTTTGGCTGGCCGCGCGGCGATCTCGGCAGCCGCTCGGACCGTTTCTTCATCCACCGGCTTGCCGACCATGAAGTCGGCGGCTTCCGCAGCCTCGAGGGGGTGCGAGGCCACCGCCGAGAGAACGATGCGGCACGAGGTCACGGTCGCCCCATCCAGCCTCAGCGCGACCGCGGCGCCCGCGATGGGAAAGTCGATCGAGCCTCGCCGGCGCAGCTTGACGTAGGCGGTTTGCATGCCGTCCGCCGCGGGAAGGCGCAGCGACGTGACGACCTCGGCCGGCTGCTTGGCCAGGTAGTCGATGCCATCGTCGCGATAGAGGGCCGCGACAGGCAGCTCGCGGTCGTCATCGGGACCGGCGAGAGTGACCACCGCGCCGAGCGCGATCGCCATTGGCGCCGTGTCCGACGAGGTGACTGCCCAGCAGCGGGAGCTGCTCGGGGCGACCAGGCAGATGTCTCCGTCCTTCTTCATGCAGAAACCCGCGGCTTTGCGCCATTCGTAGGTCATGTCGTAGTAGTTGCAGCGTGTGTCGACGCAGAGGTTGCCGCCGATGGTCCCGGCATTCCGCAGCGGCGGAGACGAGACGAGCCCGGCCGCCTCCGCGTATCCGGCATACGCTGCGCGCAGCTGCGCATCTGCAGACGCAGCCGCCAGGGTGACCCCGGCATCGACCGCCGTCCCGTCGTCGCCGCGATGGATCGCGCGAAGAAGGAAGTCGAGACCGATGAGCGCCTCGACGTCGAACTGCCTTCGCTTCAACTTCGGGAACAGGTCGGTTCCGCCCGCGACGAACATCGCGCGAGGACCGAGATCGGACGCCATGCGCGCCGCCTCTCGCGCCGTCTTCGGCCGCAGGTACTTAAATCGAGGGAGCCGCAGCATCGCGATCCAGTTCCTTGGGCGGGGGCTCGACCTTGATCGTGTCGGGATACGGGATGTCGGGAAAACCGGGCGGACCGTACCGGGCCGGCTCGCCCTTGTCCTTGCGCCGCAGGGCCTCGACGATCTTCTCGGGCGTGACCGGGACCTCGTCGATCCACACCCCGAGCGCGTCGAACACGGCCGCGCTCACGGCGGGTATCACCGGGAGCAGCGGTCCCTGTCCGGCCTCCTTCGCGCCATACGGTCCCTCGGGGTCGACGGTCTCGACGATGAAGGTCTGCACCTCGGGCATGTCGAGGAACGTCGGCGACTTGTACTCGAGCATCGACGGCCACTTGTGAAGCCCTTTGCGAAACGTCTGCTCCTCCATGAGCGCCTCTCCCAGGCCCATGTACACGCTGCCTTCGACCTGGCCCTCGACGAGCAGCGGGTTGATGGCGCGGCCGACGTCGTGCGCGAGCCAGACCTTGTCGATCTTGACGAGGCCGGTCCGCGCGTCGGCCTGGAGGTCGACCACACAGGCGGAGTAGCTGTAAGCGGGGCTGGGGCCGACCCCGGATCCCTTGTAGGGTCCCGCGATCTTCGGCGGCGTGTAGCTCCCCGCGCTCGTAAGCGTGCCAAAGCGCGCCTCGGCCAGGACACTGGCCTCCTCGAAGGAGAGATCGCCGATCCGGCCCTGGGCGACGACTATTTCGTCGGCGGGACGGCCCATCTTCGCCGCCGCGGCCTCGACGAGCAGCGCGCGCATGCTGCGCGCCGCCTGAAGCGCGGCATTGCCCGCCATGAACGTGACGCGCGACGAGTACGACCCGAGGTCGATCGGCGTGGTGTCCGTGTCGGCCGTGACCAGCCGGACGTCCTTTGGCTGCAGCCCGAGCTCCTCGGCGACGACGGCGGCCAGGACCGAGTCCGAGCCCTGGCCGATGTCCATGGCGCCGCAGAACGCGGTCACGCCGCCGCGGTCGACCTTGATCTGGACCTCGGAGTGGGGCATGTCGTTCCAGTAGATCGCCGTGCCCGCTCCAGATAGATAGGACGAGATGGCAAACCCCATGCCGTGGCCGGGCCGCCGCTCGCGATCGCGATAGCCGGACGCTTCCATCACGCGTTCGGTGCATTCCTCCAGCCCGCACGACGTGACGCGCAGCCAGTTCACCGTGCGGGTCATCGGCTTGACGAAGTTGCGTCGCTTCATCTCCACCGGGTCGAGACCGAGGTCGCGGGCGATCTTCTCGAGGTGCAGCTCGATGGCGAACCGCGGCTGCGGCGTGCCGTGGCCGCGCTTGGGCCCGCAGGGCGGCTTGTTGGTGAAGACCCGACAACCCTCGAACCGATATGCCGGGATGTCATATGTCACCGTCTGCAGCGCGCCCGTATAGAAAGTGGACGCGACCCCGTAAGACCCGTACGCCCCGCCGTCGAGGGCGCTCTTGAAATGCATGGCGGTGATCCGGCCGTCCCTCGTCACGCCGGTCCGCACCCACATGAGCACCGGGTGGCGGCCGCGATGCGCGTAGAAAACCTCCTCGCGCGTGAGCGTGCATTTCACCGGCCGGCCGGTGATCATCGCCAGCTTCGCGACGACGATCTCGTGCGCGAACGGATCCGTCTTGCCGCCGAACCCACCGCCGTGGGCCGCGCCGATCACCCGAATGCGGCTCATCGGCAGCTCCAGGACCTTGGCCAGGGCGCGATGCACGTAGTGGACGACCTGCGTCGAGGACCACAGCGTCACCCTGCCATCGACATGAGTTGCGATGGCGCTATGCTGCTCCATGGGCAGGTGCGTGTTGCCCTGGAAGAAGAAGACGTCCTCGCGCACGTGGTCGGCGCGCGCGAACCCCGCATCGACGTCGCCGAACTCCAGGGCCACCAGCTTGTGGATGTTGTTGGGTCCGCCGTAGTCCTGGATGCGCTCGTCCTTCGGGCTCGCGAGCGCCGCATCGATGGACATGACCGGGTCGAGCACCTCGTACTCGACCACGATCGCGTCACACGCCGCGGCGGCGATCTCTTCGTCGGTCGCGGCGACCGCGGCGATGGGGTCACCGACGTACCGCACCTTCTCGAGCTCGAGGGCCCGCTCGTCCTGCGTGACCGGGAGGATGCCGAACTTTATGGGCAGGTCGGCGCCGGTGATCACCGCCTGGACGCCCGGCATGCGCCGCGCCGCTGACGTGTCGATCGAAAGGATGCGCGCGTGCGGGTGGGGGCTGCGCAGGATGCGGCAGTGCAGGGTGCGCGGCGGAAGCATGTCGTCCGCATAGACCGCCTGGCCGGTCACGCGCGAAACAGCGTCGACCTTGGGCAGCGGCTTCCCGATGACTTCGAAATGATTGGTGTCGGTCATGCCATGCGACTCGCGGCAAGCTCAACTGCCTGGAGGATCTTCACGTAGCCGGTGCAGCGGCACAGGTTGCCGGCCAGGGCCTCGCGGATGTCGTCCCGCGTCGGCGCCGGATTGGTGTCGAGCAGCGAGCAAGCGGACAGCAGCATGCCCGGCGTGCAGTAACCGCACTGCGCGGCGCCGAGCTCGGCGAACGCCTGCTGCAGCGGATGCAGCTCAGACCCGCGAGCCATCCCTTCGAGGGTCGTGATCGCACGTCCCTCGACCTGGATCGGGAGCAGCAGGCAGCTCAGGTGGGGCTTGCCGTCGACGAGCACCGTGCACGTACCGCATTCACCCAGCTCGCAGCCGTGCTTCGTGCCCGTGAGCTGCATGTCCTCGCGCAGCACCTCGAGGAGGGTCTTGTGCACCGGCAGCAGCAGCTCGATCCGCTCGCCGTTCACGTCGAGCGCGATCACGTGGCGATCGACCTGCCGCTCCACCTCGTGTTTCAACGCGATTCGAGCATAGTTCGCAGCGCCTGGGCGCACGCCCACAGGTCGGGGGCGATCGCGTCGGCACGGCTGGAGTCGGGAACGGGATCGTCCGGGTGGACCAGGATCGCGCGCATGCCAAGCGTGAGCGCCGGGAGGATGTCGTTCGCCTCGTTGTTCCCGATCACGACGCAGCGCCCGGGCTCGGCGCCGGACACCCGGATCGCCATCTCGAAGACCGCCGGATGCGGCTTGAGGTGGCCCGCGTCGTTCGAGGTGACGATGGCATCGACGTGATCCGCCATGCCCAGGGCGCGGAAGTCCTCCCAGTAGCTCTCCGCATCGCGCCAGTAGGTGTTGCTCGCGATCACGGTGCGCAGGCCAAGCGAGTGCGCCTCCGCCAGCAGCTCGACGGCGCCCGGCAGCGGTCGCATCCGGTCGTGTACGGGGAGCGCCATCGCGCGGCGAACGCGCGCCACCGTTTCCGCGTCAGTCGCCAGGCCATGCAGGCTGAGGCAGCCCGCCACCCGCGTGACGGCGTCCGTTGGGATGTCGATCTCCGTCGTGACCGCTCGCGCTTCGTCATCGAACCGGCTGCGCTCGATGAGGTCGTTGACGACCGCATCCAGCGTCGCGGGTGGGAGGGAGGGCAGGGCGCGGGCGACCCTTTCACGCCTGCCGGCGCCGTCGGTGGCCCGAAGCGGCCACGAGTTGGGCCACAGCGTGCCGCCGACATCGACGAGGGCGGCGTCCAGGGCTCTCTTCACGCGGGTCTTATCATCGCCTCAAATGCTCAGGTGGCTCACGGCGGGGGAATCTCACGGTCCGCAGCTCACTGTCGTCATCGAGGGACTGCCGGCCGGGCTCGCGATCTCGGAGGATGACCTGCGCCAGGACCTGGCCCGCCGGCAGGGCGGTCATGGCCGCGGTGGGCGGCAGAAGATCGAGACCGATTTCGCCCGCATCGTCAGCGGCGTGCGCGGCGGGTTCACCATCGGCAGCCCGGTCACCCTGGTGCTCGAGAACAAGGACCATGTCAACTGGACCGCCGAGATGACGGCGTCGACCGAGGGTTTCGCGCCGACGCCGGTGACCAGGCTGCGTCCCGGTCACGCCGATCTCGCGGGGGCGCTCAAGTACGGTCACACCGACGTCCGCAACGTCCTCGAGCGTTCCTCCGCGCGTGAGACGGCCACCCGGGTGGCCGCCGGAGGCGTGGCCCGAAAGCTGCTCGGGCAGTTCGGGGTGGAGATCCTGAGCTTCACGCAATCGATCGGCCGCACCGACATCGGCTTCGAGGGCGTCAACCCGAGCACGATCACAGTCGAGGAGATCGAGGCGTCGCCGGTGCGATGTCCCGACCCCGAGGCGTCGCGCCGCATGGTCGCCGACATCGACGAGGTGGCCGAGAGGGGCGACACGCTGGGTGGAACTTTTCGGATCATCGCGCGCGGCGTTCCGCCCGGCCTCGGGAGCTACGTGCACTGGGACCGCAAGCTCGACGGCCGCCTCGCCCAGGCGGTGCTCTCGATCAACGCCATCAAGGGTGTTGAGTTCGGAGCGGGCTTCGAAGGCTCAGCTCGGCCAGGCTCGGAATTTCACGATCAGATCGACTACGCCGGCGGGAAGTTTCACCACCTCACCAATCGCGCGGGCGGCCTCACCGGCGGTGTCACCAACGGCGAGCCCATAGACCTGCGGGTCGCCATCAAGCCCATCTCGACGATGAAGAAGCCGATGCAGTCCATCGACCTGAAGACCAAGGAAAAGGTGGAAGCGCATTACGAGCGGAGCGACGTCTGCGTCGTCCCGGCCGCCGGCGTCATCGGCGAGGCGATGGTGGCGCTGACGCTGGCCGACGCGTTCCTGGAAAAGTTCGGGGGCGACTCGATGGCCGAGCTGGAGCGAAACCATCGCTCCTACGTGGAGTCGATCGGGCTTTAAGCAACCTCGGTGAAGAGGTCGAGACGCCAGTCGTTGCACTGCATGAAGCTTCCCTTCGGGTACTCGAACTCAACCTCTTCCAGCAGCGTGAAGCCGAGCTTGCGGCAGATCGCATTCGACGGCGCATTGTCGACCGACGGAAACGCGTGCAGGAACCGATGCTTTCTCTCGGAGGCGGCCACGGAGATCGCGAGCCCGGTTCCCACCGCCCCGATGCCTCGGCCCTGGAATGGCGGAAGCACCGACCAGCCGATCTCGTACACGTCTTCGTCGCGCCAGGTCCGCTCCCAATAGATGACGCTGCCGACCGGCTCGCTTTCATCCACGATCTTGAAGCAGCGGCCCTTGCCGGAGTCGGCGAGCCGCTCGTAGCGCTTCTGGCGCTCCGCGAGCTGGTCCGGGCTCTCGGGCCCGCCGAGGTGCTCCGTCATCGCCGGGTCGCCCAGCAACTTCTCGAGGAGAGGAAGATCACCCTCGCCCCACGGCTCGATTCGCAACGCCATTCCATCAAGGTAACTTGACCGGCGTGGATGGCAAGGTGACGTCGATGGCCGGCGCCATCGAGCGATTCGTGCCGGACGGGTCGACCGTGGCCATGGGCACGGCGCTGGAACCGCTGATCCCATTCGCGGCCGGTCACGAGATGATCCGGCAGCGGCGCCGAGAGCTGGAGCTGGTGGGGCCCATTTCCGATGCGCTGTTCGATCAGCTCGTCGGTGCGGGCTGCGTAAGGCGCGTAACGGCCGCCTGGGTGGGCAACGTCTCGGAAGGGCTGGGGCACTGCTACCGGCGCGCCTGCGAGCAGCGCATCCCGCGCGAGCTCGAGGTTCACGACCACACGAACTTCTCCATCTCGCTCGCGCTGTGGGCGGCGGCCTGGAACGTTCCCAGCCTGCCCACGCGGACCCTTCTCGGCAGCGACATCCTGCGCACGAATCCCAATCTCTCGGTGGGCTTCGGCCTCGTCCACGTCGGAGCGGTGCGGCCGGATGTCGCCGTGATCCATGTGCAGAGGGCCGACGCGATGGGGCGCGCGCACGCGTGGGGGCCGCTCGGCATCAGCGAAGAGGCGGGGCTGGCGGCGGACAAAGTCATTGTGACGTGCGAGGAGCTGGTCGACTCCGATGTCACCCTCAGCGATCCCAACCGGATTCTTCTGCCGCAGACGAAGGTCGTCGCGGTGGTCCACGAGCCAGGCGGCGCGCACCCGTCGCCGGTGCAGGGATATTTCAAGCGCGACCACGCGTTCTATGGCGACTACGCCCAGCAGTCGCGCACAGCGGACGGCTTCGCTGCATGGCTGGACCGGTGGGTTTTCGATGTGCCCGATCGCGCGACCTACCTGATCCGCCTCGACGCCGAGCCTCTGCGTATTCGAGGACATCGTTACTCCGCGCCCGTCGACTTTGGCCATGAGTGAAGCCGCCTACACGCCGCAGGAGCTCATGGTGGCGGTGGCCGCACGCGAGATCCGCGACGGGGACCTCGTGTTCGTCGGCATGCGGCTGCCGATCCTCGCCTACGCGGTCGCCCTCAGCACGCACGCTCCGAATGCGCGAGGCCTCTTCGAGGTCGGGCTCATGCGCGACCGGCCCGCGGACGCGTTTCTCGGCACGATGGGCGACCCGCCGAACGTCGCCGGCGCCCTGTGGGCGACCAGGATGTCCAACGCAATGGCGCTGATGGCCCAGGGCCACGTCGACCTCGGGTTCATCGGCGGTGCGGAGGTAGATCGCTTCGGCAACCTGAACACCTCGTACGTCGGCGATCACGCGAAGCCGAAGGTCAAGCTGCCGGGGAGCGGGGGAGGGGCCGACATCGCAATCCTCAGCCGGCGTTGGGTGACCTTGATGAGCCACGAGAAACGGCGGCTGGTCGACCGCGTGTCGTTCGTCACGTCACCCGGCCACGGCGACGGCTCGACCGGCTGGCGCGAACGCAACGGGCTACCCTGTGCGTGTTCAGGTTTCCAGAGGGCGGCGGGGAGGCCTATCTCGACTCAGTGCACCCAGGCCACACGGTGACTGAGGTGCGCGCGGAAACGGGCTGGGACGTCAAGGAAGCGAGTAATGTCGGCATGACCGCGCCGCCGACGGAGTCTGAGCTTGATGAGATTCGCAGGCGCTCTGAGGAGTTGACATGATCAGCGCAGCCCACGTCATCGTCTACAGCCGGGACGCCGGCGCGGATCGTGCCTTCTTCCGCGACGTGCTGGGTTTCGACTCCATCGACGCGGGCGGGGGATGGCTGATCTTCGCGCTGCCGCCGACCGAGGTCGCGGTGCACCCGGACGACCCCGGTGGGCGACAGGAGCTGTATCTCACGTGCGACGACATCGACGCGACGGCTGCCGACCTGCAGCGACTGGGCGCGAACGTCTCGATGCCCGTCGAAGAGGTGCGATGGGGCCGCCTGGTGAAGGTGCAGCTGCCGGGTGGTGGAGAGCTGGGCGTCTATCAACCGAAGCACCCGCTGGCGCAGCGCCCCGGAATTACAAAAGCCTGACGTAGGCGCAACCAGCCTCTGACACCGCCTCCTCACCCTGAGCATCGACCCATAGGGGTCGATATCAACAGACGAGGAGATCGACATGAATCCGTTTCCAGCACTCGCGGTCAAGACCATCGGCGCGGGCACGGCCGCTGCGCTGCTCAGCCTCGGCATCGCCACCGGGCTGGCGCAGGCCGCTTCACCAAGCCGTCCCTCGGCGGCCGCCTCCGCCAAGGGCGCCAAGTACGACGCCCGCACGGATCGCCGCCTGATCGTTCTCGCCGTGGTCGAGGCGGAAGCCGACGTGCTCCACATCACGCCCGGCCAGCTGCGCGATGACTTGAAGCACGGCCAGACTGTTGCCGACCTCGCCAGGGACCGCGGCATGACGAACGAGCAGTTCGCCGCCAAGCTGGTCGCCAACCTGAAGCCGAGGCTCCAGGCCCTGGTGGACCACAAGCAGATCACGCAGGCTCAGGCGGACAAGGTTCTCGATCGGATCTCGAAGGGCTACATCCCGTTCTGGAACGGCATCCACCACCGCACGAAATAGCCCGGCTGCGCCGGAGGGCGCAGCCGGCCTCCCCACCTGGTGGGGAGGCGAATGAGCCCTACTTTCTCATCGCCTGAGCAGCCGCTCGCGGACCTTGTTGTCGACGGCGATCTGCTTCCACTTGCGGCGCTCTTCCGAACGTAGGCGGGCAGCGCTCCGCGCCGCGATCGCACGCAGCTCCCGCTGGAGCTTGCGGTAGCTCTCGAGGCGTGCGGGATCGAGCTCCCCGCCGGCGATGGCGGCTTTGATCGCGCAGCCGGGTTCGCTGCGGTGCTGGCAATCGGAGAAGCGGCAGCCCAGGGCGACCTGCTCGACGTCTTCGAACAGGTTTCCGAGCGCCTCCTCGCCCTTCCAGAGCTGGGCCTCGCGCAGCCCGGGCGTGTCGATGATCATGCCGCCATCGGGGAGCTGGATCAGCTCCCGGTGGCTCGTCATGTGACGTCCTTCGCCCGAGCGGTGGACCGTGCGGGTCTTCATCACCTCCATGCCCGCCATGCGGTTGATGAGGGATGACTTGCCCGCGCCCGACGGGCCGAGAAGGACGCCGGTGCGCGCGGGCCGCAGCTGCTGTGCGAGCGCGCCTATGCCTTCGCCCGTGACCGCGCTCGTGACCAGCACGGGCGTCCCCATGGCGGCCGATTCCAGCTCCGAGCTCAGGTCGTCGGGCGAGTCGGCGATGTCGGACTTGGTAAGCACCACGACCGGCGCCGCGCCACTATGCCACGCCATCGTGAGGTAGCGCTCGATCCGCCTGGCGTTGACGTCCTCCGCGGACACGACGATGAAAGCGATATCCACGTTGGCCGCCAGCACCTGCTCTCTGGCTTCGTCCGTCGCGACCTTGCGCGAGAAAGCCGTCTTGCGCTCGACCCAGCCATGGATCGACCCCACCGGCTCGCGGTGTCGCAGCGCGACCCAGTCGCCGACCGCAGGCAGCCGGCCCCCGTCGTTGCGCAGGTGACGGCCGGAAGCAGCGCGCAGCGCGTCCTCGCCGTCGTGCACCAGGTATTCCGCGCCGAAGTCGGCGATCACGCGCGCGGGTGCATAGCCCTGGTGGGCGAAAAGCGCGAAACGTTCTTGAAACCAGTCATCCCAGCCCAACAAATCAAGCCGGGAAACGAAATGAAGGGGCAACTCGAAATCCTCCGAAGGAAATACGGATGGGCGGAAGTCGGTCCGCCCGGTCGGAGGAAGTGCTCTAGTGAGCGGCTCCGGAGGCGGCCGACGGCCGGAAACTATTCATGTCGTCTGCAACCATCGAGCTACCTCCTGGTTTTGATACGCGACTCGCAAGCCTATCACGATTTTTGCCGGTCGTCTGGGCTCATCGGCTCTTGAAATCGGGCTTGCGTTTTTCCTTGAAAGAGGCGATGCCTTCATCCGCATCGTCGGACACGAAGACGCGTCCGATCGCCTCTCGCTCGAAGGCCAGGCCCAGGTCGAGGGGCCCGCCCAGACCCTGCACGATCGACAGCTTGGCGTGTCCGATCGCGACACCAGGCCCCGCTGCGAGCTTCGCCGCGTACTCGACGGCGGCTGCTCGGCACGCGGCGCCATCCGGAAACAGCTGGTCGACGATACCGATGTCCTTGGCGTCGGCTGCATTGAGCGTCGTGGCGTTGACGATCATGTCCAGGCCTTTCGACCTTCCGATCAACCGCGGGAGACGCTGGGTGCCACCCGATCCAGGGAAGAGGCCTCGGCTTACCTCCGGCAGTCCGATCTGGTACGAGCCCTCCGCGGCGAACCGCAGATCGCACGCAAGAGCGAGCTCGAGGCCGCCGCCCAGGCAGTGCCCGGCAATCGCGGCAATGAAGACAAGCGGTGTGTTCTCGATCTTTCGAAACGCTTCGTGGGCCATGAGCGCGGTCATGAATCGCGAGCGTGGAGACCCCGCAGCGAACGCGCCCAGATCAGCACCGGCTGAGAAGAACTTCTCGGACGCGCTGGCCACGACGATCGCCGACTTGATGCCCAGGTCGATGCGGGCGTCGTCGATCGCGCCGGAGAACTCTCTCAGGAACGCGTAGTCATATGCGTTCGCGGGCGGGCGGTCGAGCACGATGATCCCGACGGCGCCTTCCTTCTCCAGCCTCACAGCAGACATGGGGTCACCTCCTCACAACTCGGTCGACTCGATAATAAGTAGCTATGGCAACGATGATCATCGAAAATGAGCGGACCAAGGCTGCTTCCGGAAAGACGTACGAGGTCCACAACCCCGCGACGGGCGAGGTCGTGGATGAGGTTCCCGCCGGCGGCGCGGCCGATGTCGACAAGGCCGCACAGGCCGCCGCGAAGGCCTTCGGGCCCTGGTCGAAGCTGGCGCCCGGCAAGCGGGCTGAGATTCTGCACAAGGCGGCGAGGCACATGCTCGGCAAGGTGGAGGAGATCGCGCCGATCCTGACCAGGGAGCAGGGCAAGACCCTGCTCGAGTCGCGGCTCGAAGCGCAGAGGTTCGGCGAGAACATCGCCTGGTTCGCCGACCTCGCCGACAAGATCCACGGCGAGCACGTCTCCCTTCCGGACACCACCACGTATGGGCTGGTCGTGCGCAGGCCGATCGGCGTCACCGGGGCGATCGTGCCCTGGAACTTCCCGCTCACGCTCGCGGCGAACAAGGTGGCGCCGTCGATCGCCGCCGGCAACACCGTCGTGCTCAAGCCGGCCAGCACCACGCCGCTGGCGACTCTGGCCTGCATCGAGGCGCTGATCGAAGGCGGTCTCCCGGAGGGCGTCGTCAACGTCGTGCTGGGCGCGGCGACGGGGGAGGCGATCGTCGACCACCCGTTGATCCGCAAGATCGCGCTCACCGGGTCTACGCCCACGGGCAAGAAGGTGATGGCGCGAGCGGCCGAGGGTTTGAAGAAGATCACGCTCGAGCTGGGCGGCAGCGACCCGTGCATCGTGCTCGACGACGCGGACCTCGAGGCCGCGGCGCGTGCCATATCGGTGGGCCGCTTCTTCAACTGCGGGCAGGCATGTCTCGCCGTCAAGCGCCTTTACATCCAGGAGGGCGCATATGACGCATTGATGGAGAAGCTTGTCGCCCGAGCCGCGAAGCTCAAGCCGGGCAACGGTCTCGACAAGGACAGCCGTATGGGACCCATGCACACCGAGACGCAGCGCGCGGAGGTCGAGGCGCAGGTCAAGGACGCAATCGATCGCGGCGCCAAGGTCGCGTTTGGCGGCGGGCGGCCCAAGGGCGGCGACTACGACAAGGGTTGGTTCATCGAGCCGGCGATCCTCGAGAACGTTCCCGATAGGGCGCGCATGTGGACCGAAGAGGTCTTCGGCCCGGCGCTGCCGGTGCGAAGGATAAAGGACCTCGACGAGGGCCTCAGGCTCGCGAACGATTCGCCGTTCGGTCTCGGCTCGTCGATCTGGACCGCCAGCATGCCGGCGGCGAGGCGGGCCGTCGACGAGCTCGAGGCGGGCTACACCTGGGTCAACGCCCTGCAGATCGCACACGACGAGCTGCCGTTCGGCGGCACCAAGCAGTCAGGCTTCGGGAAGGAGCACGGAGTCGAGGCCTTCTACCAGTACACCGAGCAGAAGTCGATCGTCTACGGCGGGGTCTGAGCACAGGTCCATGAAGGCCGGCGCCGGCGTCATCGGGGTCCTGGTCGTGCTCGTGGGCGCCGTGTTCGCCGGCCAGGGGCTCGGCTACATCCCCGGCAGCTTCATGACCGGTGACATCCACTGGTTCTGGATCGGCGGCGGCATGGTCGTGGCCGGCCTGGCGATCCTCGCCGCTACGTTTCTTCGCTCACCGAAACAGGTATAGCCAGCACCCCCACCCCTGACCCTCGCCGCAAGCGGGGAGGGCGATCAGCCTCCGTACTAACCAACGTCAGGCCGTGCGGCCGTTGAGGCGGTCCCAGTGCGACTGGCACTCCACGCACCGGGTGGCGGCCGGCTGGAACTTGAGCCTGGTGGCCGGGATGCGGTGGCCGCAGCTCTCGCAGATGCCGTAGGCGCCCTCGCGGACCCGCTGCAGCGCGCGCTCGACCTGCTCGCGGTTCTCGTCCAGGAGGTGGACGAGGATGTCGGTGGTCTCTCGGTCGGACATGGCCTGGGCCAGATCGGTGTCCTCGGAGATCGATGTGATCACGCCGCCGACCACGTCAGCCAACGGCCGGTGCAGGCCGGCTTCGTCGCCGAACGCGGTCGCGAGCTGCTCCAGTTGCCTCCGGCTCGCCTCGAGCATCTCCTCGGGCGCGTTGTCAGGCCTTCTGCGAGTCGCCATTCGATTACCCCCTTTCCTCTGAAATACAGCATCCCGCTACAGCCGGATTCGTTTCACACAACGCAGGGGATGAACCCCCTACCCGGTCGCTCACAATTAGGCGCCTGTGACCACGACCGCGAAAACACTGACCACCGCGCTCCTGGCGCTGGCCATTGTCGCGTGCCAGCCGGGCACGAACGCTCACCCCGTGCCAAGCGTAGCTCAGATCGGGTCAGATCTCCACTGCACCGGAGGTGACCACGGTTTCGAGGATTCCCAGGCCGGCTGGGGTTTTTGCTACCCGGGCACCTGGAAATACAACGAGCGCTCGCAGTTCCAGACCCCCAGCCAGGCCCCTGCCGAGCTGGATCTGACCTTCGACATCACAGACATCCCGTGCGAGTCCCCGGCCCCCGGACGGGTGACCCCTTCCGCCCGTCCCATCTGCTCACCCAACGCAGGCCTGTTTGCCTTCATGATCGTCTCCACCTTCGAGCGCGGCAGCTCGCCGAGCCTCGCCTCATGGGTGCAGGCCAACCTGAAACCGCCGCCAACCCTGACGCCGATCGACTGGGGCAACGCGACCGAGGCCGCGATCATGTCGGACGGCAGGCGCATCGCGCTCACGCCCAATCACGTGGTGATCCTCGACCTGCGTGGAGGCCAGGGCAACCTCGACCTGGAGGCGCAGATGTCCAGGCGCCTCGGCACGTGGAAGTTCCTGTACTGAGAACCCCCGCGCGGGAGCCGGTGAGCCCTAGGGGCGCTTGAACAGGGTCTGCATCTTGATCGCCAGGCCCATATCGCCTTTGATCTTCAGCTTGCCCTGCATGAAAGCGGAGGTCCCATCCAGCGCGCCGGTCATGATCTTCACCCAGTCGCCGGCGTCGGCCTGAAGCGTCAGGTTCGCCGCCTCGGGCGGGTCGCCTTTGCCGGATTCGGCCGCGCCGTCGTGGATCTTCACCCACCACTTGCCGGCTTGCTCGCCGCTCAGGTCGAACACGATGGTGGCTTTGGTGCTGCCTGCCTTCTCCGGGATGATGTACTTGGGCAGGGCCTCGACGATCTGGTCGGGTGAAAGCTGGACTTCAGACATGCGCTCCCTCCTGAGCAAACGCAGCGGCCGATGTCCCCATCTTAGAGAATGCCAGGGACGTGGTTGAGCTCGCCCTGAGCGAAGTGGCGGAAGGCGTGTTCGAGCTTCGCCTGCCCATCCCGTTCGAAGATGGCCTGGTCAACGTTTTTCTGTTCCCCGACGGCGACGAGCTCGACCTGCTCGACTGCGGGATGAACTCCGACGAGTCGGTGGACACGATCAGGGCCGCTGTGCATCAGGTCGGCGCGACCAGGATCCGACGCCTCGTCGTCACCCACATCCACCCAGACCACTACGGCGCGGCCGGCACGCTGGCGGGGGACGGTCGCGCCGACCTCTACCTGCACCGGCTCGAGGTCCCGCTCGTCAATCCGCGCTACGTAGAGCTCGAGCACCTTGTCCACGAGGTGCATCAGTACCTGCTCGTTCATGGCGTGCCCGCGGACGAGGCCGAGGTCCTGAGCAACTCGCAGCGCGCGCTCAGCACGGTGGTGAAGCCCGCCGAGGCAGCGGTGCAGCTCGACGGCGCGGAGCAGCTCGAGATGGGTCGACGCCGGCTGCGCGTGGAGTGGACGCCGGGCCATTCACCAGGCCACATCTGCCTTTTCGAAAATGGAGACAAGCTGCTCTTCGCCGGCGACCACATGCTGCCGGAGCTTTCTCCGAACATCGGTCTTCATCCACAGAGCACGCCCGACCCGCTGCACGAATACCTCGACGGCCTGCAGCGCATGGCCGCGTACGGGCCGCGAAAGATCTTCCCCGCGCACGGCCGTCCATTCAGCGACGCCGCGGGCCGTGTGGCGGCGCTGGCTGCCCACCATCGCCGCCGGCTCGACCAGATCCTCGAGATCGTGACGTCTGAGCGGAGCGCATGGCAGGTGGCCCTGGAGCTCTGGGGGCCGCGCGACAACCTCTACGAGAAGCGGCTGGCGCTCCAGGAAGGGCTCGCGCACCTGCAGGCGCTGGCGGTCGAGGGGCGCCTTGAGAAGCTGGTCACGCCCTCCGCGGTGCGCTGGCGGCCGCCTGCCCGGCGGGCTTGATCCCCAGGGGGAACAGCTCCGCGGCATAGCAGCCCACACCCACGACTCCGGGCCCGGCGTGCGCCCCTACGACCGGGCCGAGCGGCTGGATCATGAGGGTGTCCGCGATGGGCTCGAGCTCGCGTCCCACGCGCTCAGCGTCGGCCTGTGCGTCCGCGTGGCCGACGATGACGCACACGCCCTTGCCCGTGTCGACCTCTCGCGTGAGCGCGACGACCCGATTCAGCGCGCGCTCGAAAGTGCGCACGCGCTCCAGCGGGGTCACGAGCCCGTCGCGGATGCACAGCACCGGCTTGACCTTCAACACGGAACCCAGCAGCGCGCTGGCGCGGCCTATGCGACCGCCGCGCCGGAGGAACTCGAGGGTGGCAACCGAGAAGTATGTGTGGAGCTGCGGCCGCATGGCCGCGACGCGGCTCGTGATGGCCGCGGCATCCATACCCTGTGCCGCGAGTGCGGACGCCACGAGCGTGACCAGCCCCAACGACATCGAGACGACCTCCGAATCGATGACGTGCATGCGCTTGGGGTCGGTCATGTCCGCCGCCTGGCGCGCCGATGCGACCGTGCCGCTGAGCTTTTCCGAGATGTGGATCGACACCACATCGTCATGGTTCTCGAGCAACGCCGAGTAGAGCTCGGCGAACTGGCCTGGCGACGGCTGCGATGTCGTGGGGTGCGCGGCCGCGGACGGCAGCCTGCGATAGAACTCCTCTGGTGTGATGTCGATGCCGTCGAGCAGGGCGCGTCCCTCGAAGTGAAGCGTCAGCGGCACGACGGACACAGACCTGGCCGCGGCCAGCGCCGGCGGGAGGTCGGCAGTGGAATCGGTGACGATCGCGACGGGCCGGCTGGTCACGATTCGGCTGCGGGTTCGGGCGGGTCGTCATGGCGACGGTTTCTGCGTCCGCGAAAGAAGCGGTCCTCGAGCGGCTTGATCGACACGAGGGTCACGATGACGAGGAAGGTGGTAAAGGCGGCGATCGCGTAGTAGCCGAATCCGACCGCCATGCCAAGCGACGCGACCACCCAGATCGACGCTGCGGTTGTGAGTCCCCGGACGTCGCCGCCCTGGCGGAGGATCGCGCCCGCGCCGAGGAATCCGACTCCCGTCACGACCTGCGCGGCGATTCGAGTTGGGTCCGTCTTCACACCGAAAGCAGGCGCCAGTCCCAGGGCCGTGAACAGGCATGCACCGATCGACACCAACGCCATGGTCCGGATCCCGGCCGGGTGACCGCGGTACTCCCTCTCGATCCCGAGGGCCAGGCCGAGGATGAGGGCGATGACGATGCGTACGCCTAGGTCCGAGTCTCCGGTAAGAGGCAGGGGCTCAGCCCCGGCCCGGGCGGCCGCCGGGTTCGTCCTTGGCCTTGGGCTCGTCCGGGAGCTCGGGCAGGTCAAGGCTGTTGACGAAGTCGCGGAACACCGCCAGCCGCTCGTCGTCGATCGGCAGCTCCGCCTTGTCCTTGTCATCCGCCGACTCGTCGGCTTCTGGGATGATGCCCGCCGCGTCCATGACCTCGGTCGCGACGAAGATCGGACATTCCATGCGCACGGCCAGCGCGATCGCGTCCGAGGGCCGAGCGTCGAAGTCGAGGTCGCGCCCGTCCTGCTTCACGTACAGGCGGGCGTAGAAGACCTGGTCGGCGAGACGGGTGACGACGATGCGCTTGACGCTGACGCCCAGGTCGCCGAAAGCGGTGGCCATCAGGTCATGGGTGAGCGGGCGTCCGAGCGGGTTGCCCGAGATCTTGGTCGCGATCGCCTGGGCCTCGAAGGACCCGATCCAGATGGGGAGGTACCTGTCCGCCTCCTTCTCTTTCAGGATCACCAGGTGCTGGGCGGTCGGCATGTGGATCCTGATGCTGTCGACCGAGACCTCGATGAGGTTTTTCATCCTCGGCCACATTCTACCCCCGGGGCTTTGCTATCCCTCCTTGGAATGGACCTGCCCTACCCTACCCTCCCCCTGAAGGGGGAGGCGAGAGGGTACGTAGAATCCGAACGTGGCGAAGGGTAAGCGCGGGCGCCTGGTTCTGATCGACGCCCACAGCCTCATCTACAGGGCGTTTTTCGCACTCCCGCCGATGAGCACGTCGGATGGGCAGGTGACCAACGCCGTGTACGGCTTCACGTCCATGCTCGCCATCGTCCTGGCCTCGCGCCCGGAGTTCGCGGCCGCCGCTTTCGACGTGGGCGCGCCGACGTTCCGGTCCAAGGAATACGAGGAGTACAAGGCGGGTCGCCGTGCGATGCCGGACGACCTTCGGCCGCAGATCGAGAAGGTGCGCGAGGTCCTCGAATCCTTCTCGATCCCCATCTACAGCGTCGAGGGCTTCGAGGCTGACGACGTCATCGGCACGCTGGCGCGGATCGCCGAGGAGCGCGGCCACTCGGTGACGATCGTGTCCGGCGACCTCGACTGCCTGCAACTCGTGAGTGAATCGGTGGAGGCGCTGGTGCCGCGCCGGGGGATCACGGACACGTTCGTGTACGGACCGGACCAGGTCCGCCAGCGATACGGTTTCGAGCCCCCGCAGCTCATCGACTTCAAGGCCCTGCGTGGCGATACCTCCGACAACATTCCCGGAGTGCCCGGCGTCGGGGACAAGACGGCCGCCAGGCTCGTCCAGGACTTCGGGTCGGTCGAGGCCATCCTCGAGCGCGTCGGCGAGCTGCCCGAGGGGCGGCTGAAGAAGTCCTTGGTCGAGCATGCCGACAAGATCCGGCTCGGGAAGCGGATGGTCACCATCGTCCGCGACGTCCCCGTGGAGCTCGACCTCGAGCGCTCGCGCTGGACGCGCTACGACTACGACAGGGTGCGTACGGTTTTCGACCGGCTCGAGTTCCGGCAGCTGCTGAGCCGGTTTCCGCCGCCCGACCAGGTGCCCGTGCAGCCAACGCTCACTTTTGAGACGGCCCCGCGAACCGAGGGACTCAAGATTGTCGACGACGCGGCAGAAGCCGCGAGCCTCGTGGCAGGCGCGACGGATGTGGGCGTGTTCGCATTCACCGAGACGGCAGGTCGCGGCGCGCGCACATGTGGCCTGGGCGTGGCCACCGGGCGTGACACGTTCTACGTCGCGCGGCCGGACGCAATGGACGCGGTCGCCAGCGAGCTCACCGAGGGCAAGCCCATCAGCGGCCACGACGCCAAGGAGACAGAGCTGGCCTTGCGAGCTCTTGGGGGCGGAACGCGCGAGTGGGCCTTCAGCACGTTCCTCGCCGCGTACTTGCTCGGCGCGGGATCGCGCGATCCTCGGCTCGAGGACCTTGCTCGCGAATTCCTCGACGTCACGCTGGTCAGCACGGAACAGCTGCTGGGCACTGGACGGGCTGCACGCAAGCCCGCCGACGTCGCGGTCGACGAGGCCGCAGAGTTCGCGGCGCGCCGTGCCGAGGCGATCCTCAATTTGAGGCCCCGGCTCGAGGCGGAGATGCGGAACCTCGGCGTCGATTACCTGTTCCACGAAATCGAGCTGCCTCTCGCCGGCGTGCTGGCGGACATGGAGTCGGAAGGGGTCGCCGTCGACGTCCCCTACCTGAAAGCGATGCAGAAAGAGCTGGGCGCTCAGCTGGCGGCAATCGAGTCCGAGGTCGAGCAGGTGGCGGGTCAGAAGTTCAACCTGGGGGCGCCGCAACAGCTGGCGAAGGTCCTCTTCGAAGACCTGAGGCTGCCAGTCGGCAAGCGGACCAAGACGGGCTATTCGACAGACGCCGATACGCTCGAGGCGCTGCGCGACAAGCACCCGATCGTCGGCCTGATCCTCGAACACCGGCAGTTGTCGAAGCTCAAGTCGACGTACGTCGATGCGCTTCCGCAGCTGGTCGACCCGCTCACCGGCCGTGTGCACACGTCATTCGGGCAGGCGAGCACCGCGACCGGACGCCTTTCGTCGTCCAACCCGAACCTCATGAACATCCCCATTCGCACGGAGCTGGGGCAGCGGATCAGGCGTGCATTCAAGGCCAGCCGCCCAGGGCACGTCATGGTTTCGGCGGACTACTCGCAGATCGAGCTGCGCATCGCCGCGCACCTCAGTGGTGATCCCAATCTCATGAACGCGTTCAAGGCGGGGCACGATATCCACACAGCGACGGCGGCCGCGGTGTTCAAGGTCCCGATCGAGTCGGTGGACCGGGACCAAAGAAGACTGGCGAAGGTCGCCAACTTCGGGTCGATCTACGGCCAGGGCGAGTACGGCCTCTCTCAGCAGCTCGGCATCACCGGCGACGTCGCGCGCGAGTTCCTCGCCCAGTACTGGTCGACCTACTCACGCCTCCGCGAGTACCTCGACGACGTGCGGCGCAAGGCTCGCGAAGAGGGATTCGTGGTCAGCGCGACCGGGAGGCGCCGGGCGATCCCCGACCTCCGCTCGCCCAACTTTCAGCTGCGCAGCGCGGCCGAGCGAATGGCCATCAACTTTCCGATGCAGTCGCTCGCCGCCGACATCATCAAGATCGCGATGGTGCGCTTGCAGCGCGAGATCGAGGCCGACCACATCGAGGGACGCATGCTGCTGCAGGTGCACGACGAGCTGCTCTTCGAGGTCCCGGAAAGCGAGGTGGACCGTTTCGCCGAGACGGTGCCGCGAATCATGACCGGCGCGTATGAGCTCGAGACCGGCATCGAGGTGGAGGCCAAGGTCGGTCCCAACTGGGCGGACATGAGAAAGCTCGCGGTCGTGCGCGTCTAGGTGCCCGAGCTACCGGAGGTCGAGACCATCGTCGCCGACCTGCGACCGCACCTCGTCGGCCGCACGATCGTGCGCTGCGAGCTGCGTTTTCCCTCCATCGTCAGGCACCCGGAGCCGGAGCTCTTCGTCGACTCCATCACCGGACTTCGAATCGAAGCGGTCGGTCGCCGGGGCAAATTCATCCTCATCGGGCTCGGGGCAGGCCGCCTGCTGGTCGTCCACCTGGGCATGACGGGCCAGCTGCGGCTGGTCGATCCCGCCGCGCAGATCGAGAACCACACGCACGCCATCCTCGACCTCGACGACTCTGAGGGGGGACTCCCCCCTGAAGGCGGCGCGCCCGGCAAAGCCGGTTCGCGTCGCACCCCCCTGGGGCGCCAGATGCGGTACCGCGACCCGAGGCGCTTCGGCCGGTTGCTGCTCGGCACCGAGGACGAGCTGCTCATGTCGGGCAAGCTCCCCAGGCTCGGACCGGAGCCGATCGACCCGGCCTTCGATGCCGAAGAGCTCTTCAAGCGCTTTCGGCGACGGCGCGCGTCGCTGAAGGCGGTGCTGCTCGACCAGGCGACCGTCGCCGGCGTGGGCAACATCTATGCGGACGAATCCCTGCATCGCGCGAAGCTGCGGCCGGACCGCGAAGCGGGAAGCCTTAGCCGCAAATCGGCGCGACGCCTGCACGAGTCACTTCGCGATTCGCTCGAGGTCGCGATCCGCAATCGCGGCAGCTCGGTCGACACGTACCGCGACGCGTGGGGCGAGACGGGCAACCAGCAGGAGCTGCTTCTCGTCTACGGACGCGCCGGCGAACCGTGCTTCACCTGCGGGAAGCCGCTGTCCATCATCCGCATCGCGGGACGCTCCACCGTCTTCTGCCGCCGTTGCCAGCATTAGAGGCCCGACCGTGCCTCTATTGAGAGCGCGGCTGGCCGGCGCCGCCGCCCTTGCCGTCGCGTACGTCGCGCTGACGATGGCGGTCGGGGCGGGCATGTTCGAAAGCCTCGACAAGCAGGTCCTGCAGGCGATGTCGAGCGTGTGGAACGAATCGCTGCACCCGCTGTTCCAAGGCATCGCGGAGCTCGGCGGGTTGGAGCTGACGACGATCCTGATGATCGGTCTCTTCGTCTTCCTCATCCGCGGCGGATTCGGAGCCGACGCATGGGTCGTGCTGGCATTCGCGGCTTCGCAGGCGCTCGAGCTCCTGTACAAGGCCAACCTCCACCACCCCGGTCCGCCACGCACCGTGATGCACGCGGACGGTCCCAGCCTCACGGAGCTCGTGTCCGGCTCCGGGCCCCTCGCGAACAGCTTTCCGAGCGGCCATGTGGTGCGGGCCCTGGTCGCCTACGGTCTGATCGCATTCGTCGTTCAACGCCTGGCGCCATGGCCGCTCGCGCGCAGGCTCGCCATCCCGGTGGCGACGGCGGTCATCGTGCTCGTCACGTTCGACCGCCTTTACCTCGACGTGCACTGGGAGTCGGATGTGCTCGGCGGCCTGCTGCTGGGCGCGATCTGCCTGCTGGCGGGTACCGTCTGGCTCGACCGTCCCCTGAGCACCGACAATTAGAGGCGCAATGGACGATCGCGCTGTGATGATCCTGGTCACCACCGGCGGCCGCAACGACGCCGAACGCCTGGGAGAGGGACTTGTCGTGGAGCACCTCGCCGGGTGCTGCACGGTGATCCCGATGGTCCATTCCTTCTATTACTGGGAAGGCCAGCTGCAGCGCGAGCACGAGTCGCTGCTGATCGTCAAGACCGTGCAATCGCGCGCCAAGGCGGTCGAGGAATACGTGCGCAAGAACCACACGTACGAGCTGCCCGAGATCATCCAGGTGGCCATCGAGGACGGCGCGCCGAGGTACCTGCAGTGGCTTGCGGAGCAGGTTTCCGAACCACCGCGCTAAGAAGTGCCGGCCGTTAAGTGAACACTTAGACTCTTCTGCGGGGTGGCGACCGCAGTCGACGATCGTGGGGGCCATGGCTCGGGTGGCAAGCGCCGCCAGCGCAAGCGCGCGACCCGCCCGAAGGTCGCCCGACAGGTAAAAGCAGCTCTTCCCGAGGGCCCGGACGACCTGGCCGCACTCGCCACGGCGGTCGCCGCCATGGCCGCGCCTCCCGCGGTCGCGCCCACCGTCCAGGATGGAAACGGCCACGATCCGGACCTCGCCCCGGCCGTGCTCGAGCCGACGACCGAGGCGCCTCCTCCCGAGGAGTTCACGGACCTCCTCGGGCAGCCGGTCGGGCTCCGCCTCGATTCGGTTTCGCGCGAGTTCGGACGCGGCGACGAGACGCACGTGACCGCCCTGAAAGACATCTCGATGCAGATCGGCCCGTGCGAGTTCGTTTCCATCATCGGCCCGTCCGGGTGCGGGAAGACCACGCTGCTGTCGCTCATGGGCGGGCTCGACAAACCCACCTCCGGTCACGTCTACGCGGCCGGCCTGCCCGTCGACCAGCTTTCCGACGGCGAGCTCGCCGACTACCGGCTGCAGCGCGTCAGCACCATCTTCCAGACCTTCAACCTCATCACGTCCATGAGTGCGGAGGAAAATGTCGCGCTGCCGCTGGCGCTCTCGGGCATCGCGCTGGAGGAGCGGAACAAGAGAGCCCGGCATCTCCTCGACCTGGTGGGTCTTGCCGGCCGCGCGCGCACCCGCGTGAGCCGCCTGTCCGGCGGCGAGCAGCAGAAGGTCGCGGTCGCCAGGGCGCTGGCGAACCGGCCTGGGCTGATCCTCGCCGACGAGCCCACCGGCAGCCTGGACTCGGCGGCGGGGGACGTCATCCTCGGCCTGCTCGAAGACCTCAACCGGCGCGGGGCGACGGTCGTCCTCGTCACGCACGACCCACAGGTCGCGCGCCGCGCGCACCGCGTGATCAGGATGAGGGACGGCCGAGCGATCGAGCTCGAGAAGGGCAGCGCCACCGTCCGAAACCAGGACCCGGTCACGCCCCCCGACCGGCTGCACTGGCGGGACAGCCTCAAGGTCGGGCTGCGTGGGACGGTCCGCAGGCCGCTGCGCACGTCACTCACCACCGTCGGCGTGGCGATCGGAATCGCGGCGATGACGCTGATCGCGGCCCTGGCGGGCGGGCTGGAGGGTGCGCTCACCTCGCCCGCGCTGGCGCGCAGCCAGCTGCACCAGGTTGCGGTCTATCCCTCCGGCGACGTGCAGTCCGGGTTCAGCTCGGGCACGCTCTCGACCCTCGCCAAGCTGCCGCACGTGCTCGCGGCGTGGGGCGAGGTCGCGATGAGCGGGACGTTCGGCGTCGAGGGAGCTGCCACCAAGATCGTGGTCCCGCCGTCGGGCGCGCTCGTGTCGCTGCCGCCGAAGAGCGCCTCATCGGAAGTCACCGTCCTCGCCGGCCGGCTGCCGAGCTCGGACTCGGCGGTGGAGATGATGCTGACCGACAGGACGGCGCTCGCGCTCGGCTTCGGGTACCCCGCCGCAGCGTTGGGGTCGACCGTCGACTTCAAAGCCACCTACGGCACGCTCGCGGTCACCGGCTCCACTGCCGACCCCGCGACCCAGCGGCTCATTCTTGCGCTCAAGATCGTGGGCGTCATCTCGAGCCAGTACATGCCCGCCGGCGCGGCCGGAGGCCTCGTGCCCTACTCGGTGGCCACGGACCACTGGAACCTGCTGGCCAAGCTCAACGGTTGGAGGGCCGGCGAGTTCGCGAACCTGACCTTGCTCGCCGACTCGGGGAGCGCAGTGGACGGCCTGCGCGACCGCGTCCAGGCCCTGGGCTTCCAGGCCCAGACGTTCGGAGACCTGTTCCGAGGCTTCGAGGACCTGTTGAGCCGTCTCCGCATCGCCCTGCTGGCGCTGGCGGCCGTCGCGCTGCTGCTGGCCGGCATCGGGATCGCCAACACGATGTACAGCGCGGTCCTGGAGCGGACCAAGGAGATCGGCGTGCTGAAGGCGCTGGGGGCGCGCTCGCACGACGTGCTGCTTCTGTTCGTGGCCGAGGCGGCTCTCATCGGCCTGGCCGGCGGGCTCGTCGGAACCATGGCCGCCGTCGCTCTCGCCCAGCTCGGCAATGCGGCGGTGGACCGTCTCGCGCGGAGCGTCGCGGGAGCAGGCATCGAGGTGTTCCAGACCAATGTCGTCATCGGCGCGGCAGCCCTGGTGCTGGCCGTGCTGCTCAGCACGGTGAGCGGGCTGCTGCCGGCGGTCCGAGCCGCGCGCCAGGACCCGAGCCGGGCCCTTCGCTACGAGTAGCACTAAAGTCAGGGCGCGATGAGGGCGTCCACGTATCCCCTGGTCGACGCCGACGAGGCTGCGGCCCTGGTCCTGGAGCACACCGCCGTGCTCGGCATCGAACGCCGCACCCTTGATGCGTGCTCCGGCCGGGTGCTGGCTGAAGACATCGTTGGACCGTCGGCGCTGCCCGCCTTTCCCGCGAGCGCGGTCGACGGGTTCGCCGTCCGGGCCGCCGATGCGGGGGGGATACTTCGCATCGTCGGCGAGTCCGCCGCGGGCAGGCCGTTCGACGGCACCGTCGAGCCCGGGACGGCCGCGCGCATCCTGACCGGAGGCGTGCTGCCCGAGGGTGCGGACTGCGTCGTCATGGTCGAGGACGTGCGATTCGACGGCGAGATGGTCACGGTGCCTTCCCCGCTTCGAGCGGGAACGAACTTTCACAAGGTTGGTGACGACTTGCGCGCCGGCGATCGCGTCCTGAGCGCGGGCACGCAGCTGGGAGCCGCTGAGATCGGGCTCGCCGCGGCGATCGGCCGGGCCCTGCTGCCTGTGCGCAGGCGGCCGCGCGTGGCGCTGATATCCACGGGGGACGAGCTGGTCGAGGTGGGGAAGACGCCAGGCCCCGGACAGATCACCGACTCCAACCGATGGGCTCTTTTCGCTGCCCTGGAGGAGGCCGGCGCGGAGGTGCACAGTCTGGGAATCGCGCCTGACGACCCCGGCCGGCTGCGGCGCCTGGTCGTCGACGTGCTGGACGAAGCCGATGTGCTGGTCACCTCAGGCGGTGTTTCGGTCGGCACGCACGACCTGGTCAAGCCCCTGCTCGAATCGATCGGAACCGTGCACGTGGGGCGGGTGAAGCTCAAACCGGGCAAGCCGTTCACGTTCGCTACACTGCCGGCGGGCAAGCTGGCTTTTGGGCTGCCGGGTTTCCCGGTCTCGTCGCTGGTGACGTTCGAGGTGTTCGTGCGGCCGGCGCTGCGCAAGCTCCAGGGTTTTGCCCGCCTGCAGAGGCCGACGCTGCCGGTGCGGCTCGCATACGACGCGCGCGCGACAGTCGAGCGAACCGAATACCAGAGGGTGACGCTGCGCCGTACGGGGGGTGAGCTGGTGGCCGAAAGCACTGGCTCGCAATCATCGTCGCGCCTCCTGTCGCTCGCGGGGGCGCACGCCCTCGTCCGGATCCCGGCCGGCGGCGAGGGGATCAAGGCCGGCACGATTGTCGAGGCCATCATCCTGGCCCTCCCCTAGCTCACACGAACGTCCGTTCGCCTTAGAATTAGATGTCCCATGCCCTCCCGCTTTCGTGTCGACGCACCCTTCAAGCCGGCCGGGGACCAGCCCGAGGCCATCGAACAGCTGGTCCAGGGCGTGCAGTCAGGCCTGACCCAGCAGGTGCTGCTCGGCGTCACCGGGAGCGGCAAGACGAACGTCATGGCCTGGGCGGTCGAGCAGCTCCAACGCCCAGTCCTGGTCTTGAGCCCGAACAAGACGCTCGCGGCCCAGCTGTGCGCTGAGTTTCGACGGCTGCTGCCCGGCAACGCTGTCGAATACTTCGTCAGCTACTACGACTACTACCAGCCCGAGGCGTACATCGCGCGGACCGACACGTACATCGAAAAGGACTCGAGCCGCAACGACGAGATCGACCGCATGCGGCACTCGACGACGCAGGCGCTGCTGACCCGGCGCGACGTGCTCGTGGTCGCCAGCATCAGCTGCATCTACGGCATCGGGTCGGTCGAGGACTACATGGGCGAGTCGCTGAAGGTCGAAAAGGGCCAATCGATCCGCCGCGAGGTTTTCCTGCGCAAGCTCACCGAGATGCTGTACGAGCGCAATGACTACGACCTCGCACGCCTGCGCTTTCGCGTCCGAGGCGATGTGGTCGACCTCGTACCGGCCAACGAGGAGAAAGTGTTTCGCGTCGAGTTCTTCGGCGATGAGATCGAACGCATTCAGGAGCTCGACGCGGTCACGGGCGAGATCCTTGGCGCACGCGAGGAGTTCACGGTGTTTCCGGCGTCGCACTACGTCACGCCCGCCGACAAGCTCAGGCTCGCGATGGTCGACATCGAGGCGGAGCTGGAAGAGCGGTGCAGATGGTTCGAGGAGCACGGACGGCTGCTCGAGGCGCAGCGCCTGCGCCAGCGCACCAACTTCGACCTCGAGATGCTGCGCGAGACCGGCACCTGCGCGGGGATCGAGAACTACTCGCGGCACCTCACGCGCCGCCGGCCGGGCGAGGCTCCGTACACGCTGATGGATTTCCTGCCCCAGGACTCGATCATCTTCGTCGACGAATCGCACGTGGCCGTGCCCCAGATCGGCGGCATGCTGGGCGGCGACCGCTCTCGAAAGGCGGCCCTGGTCGAGTACGGCTTTCGCCTGCCGAGCGCGTTCGACAACCGGCCCCTCAGCTTCGAGGAATGGGAGGAGCGTGCGCAGAACGTCGTCTACGTATCGGCCACACCTGGGCCGTACGAGCTGCGGAGGTCGCAGAGGACGGTGGAGATGGTCGTGCGCCCGACCGGCCTGGTCGACCCGACCGTCGAGGTGAGGCCCACCGAGGGCCAGATCGACGACCTGCTTGCCGAGGTCAAGCGCCGCGCCGAGCTGGGCCACAGGTCGCTGGTCACCACGCTCACGAAGCGATTCGCGGAGGACCTGGCCGACTACCTGCGCGAGTACGGCGTCAAGGTGCGTTACCTCCATTCCGAGCTCGATGCGATGGAGCGCATCGACGTGCTGCGCGACCTGCGCACCGGCGCGGTCGACGTCGTGGTCGGCATCAACCTCCTGCGCGAGGGCCTCGACCTGCCCGAGGTCGCGTTCATCGGCATCCTCGACGCCGACAAAGAGGGCTACCTCAGGGCATATCGGTCGTTCATCCAGATCATCGGCCGCGCGGCGCGCAACGTGGAAGGTCACGTCGTCATGTACGCGGACCAGATCACGGACTCGATGCGGCAGGCTCTCGACGAGACGGAGCGCAGGCGCAACCGCCAGATCGCGTACAACGCCGAGCGCGGCATCACGCCTGAGACCGTGAAGAAGGCGATCTACCAGCTCGAGATCAACGAGAAGGACATCCAGGCGGACGCCGTCGAGCTGATGGTGGGAGCCGGTGTGCCGCGCGAGGACCTGCTCGCGATCGTGCGCGATCTCGAGAAGGAGATGCGCCGGCTTTCGAAAGAGCTGCAGTTCGAGGACGCGGCGCGGGTGCGTGACCGCATCATCGCGCTGCGCAAGCGGCTCGCCGGTGAGGAGTCGGGCGGGGAGGACGACGCCGACGTCGCCCTGGCCATCGCCGCCGCTCCCAAACAGAGGACGACGGTTCGTAACTGGAGGAAGTCGCGACGGGGCCCGTGAGGAACGTGGACCGTGCGCAAGCGCTGCTGTCCGCAGTGCCGGCGGGATGGATGGAGACGCTGGGCGCGCGCATCACCGAGGCCGAGCCAGGCCGCGTTGTCCTGGAGCTGGAGGCCGGGCCGCAGCACCGGCACGGTGGAGGCGTCGTGCAGGGTGGCGTCATCACCCAGATCGCCGACGCGGCCATGGGGATGTCGCTGGCCACCCTCCAGGAAGACGGCCTCTGGAACACGACGATCGAGCTCAAGATCAACTTCCTGCGACCCGTAATCGAAGGACGCTTGCGCGCCGTCGGCCGGGTCGTGGAGATGAAGCAGACGCTGCTCTTCAGCGAGGCCGGCGTCGTCGACGATCGGGGCCGGCTGATCGCCCGGGCCTCCTCGACCTGCATGCCGGTGCCGGAGGGACAGGGTCGTGAATAAGAAAGTCGCCTCCCCACCCCGTGGGGAGGTCACGCGAAGCGAGAGTGGGGCGATGGCGCCTTCGCGGGCGTGGGAATGGTTGGGCTTGCGGTTGGTCGAGACCGGCGAGGGCAGAGCGGTCGTGGAGATGACGACGACGGCAGACATGGCCAACCACTCCGGTTTCGTGCACGGGGGCATGATCAGCACGCTGGCGGACACCGCCATGGGGCGCTCGCTGCGCACGCTGAAGCCAGGCGTCGCGCGTGCGATGAGCTTCGACTTGAAGCTCAACTTCATCAACGCCGCGAAGGTCGGCGAGAGCCTGCGGGCGACCGGCCACGTCATCCACGCAGGGCGGCGTACGGCCGTGACCGAGTGCCGGGTGGAGGGAAACGACGGCCGGCTCATCGCGACCGCCAGTGCGACGTTTGCGGTCACCCGAGATAAGGAAAAATCAGAAGTTCATGCCGACTGACCAGATAACGATTCGCGGCGCGCGCGAGCACAACCTCAAGAACGTCACGCTGTCGATCCCACGCGACAAGCTGGTCGTGTTCACGGGCCTGTCGGGGTCGGGCAAGTCGTCGCTCGCCTTCGACACGATCTACGCCGAGGGGCAGCGGCGTTACGTGGAGTCGCTGTCGGCGTACGCAAGGCAGTTCCTGGGCCAGATGGAGAAGCCGGACGTCGACGTCATCGAGGGGCTGTCTCCGGCGATCTCGATCGACCAGAAGGGCACGTCGAAGAACCCGCGCTCGACCGTGGGCACCGTCACCGAGGTCTACGACTACCTCCGCCTTCTCTATGCGCGAGTCGGCCACCCCCACTGTCCCGTTTGTGGGCGCGAGGTGCGCCGGCAGACCGTCGAGCAGATGGCGGATCACGTCGAGAAGCTGCCCAAGGGCACGCGGGTGATGGTCCTGGGTCCTGTGGTCAAAGGCCGCAAGGGCGAGTACAGGTCGTTGATCGAGGACGTCCGCAAGTCGGGTTTCGTGCGCGTCCGCGTGGACGGCAGCCTGTACGAGCTGGGCGAGCAGATCCCGCTCGACAAGAACAAGAAGCACGACATCCAGGTCGTCGTGGACCGCATCGTGGTGGGCCCCGACCAGCGCACACGCCTGGTCGACTCCATCGAGACCGCGGCCAGGCTCGGCGGGGGCTCGGTGATCATCGCCCCCGAGCGCGGTGATGAGATCCAGATGTCGCAGGATTACGCCTGCCCGTACGACGGGACGAGCGTGCCGGAGCCCGAACCTCGCAACTTCTCGTTCAACAGCCCGCATGGAGCCTGCCCCGTCTGCACCGGCATCGGCTCGCAGCTCGTGGTCGACGGCGACCTGGTCGTCCCCGACCCGAACCTCTCGCTGCGCGAGGGAGCGATCGCGGCGTGGAGCCGCTCGCAATTCTTCTACCCGGAGCTCCTGGAAACGGTCAGCAAGTACTTCGGCATCGACATGGACAAGCCGTGGTCGAAGCTGAGCAAACAGCATCAGAACGTGCTGCTCAACGGGACCGGCGACAAGAAGATCCGATTCGGCTACAGGAACCAGTACGGGCACGAGCGGTGGTACGAGGCGCCCTTCGAGGGCGTGGTGGCCAACCTGCAGCGGCGCTACGAGGAGACGCAGTCCGACTTCCTGAAAGCTGAGCTCGAGCGCTACATGTCCGACAAGCCCTGCCCGGCCTGCAAGGGCCGCCGGCTGAAGCCCGAATCGCTGGCGGTGACCGTCGCCGATCGCAACATCGCCGAGGTATGCGAGCTGTCGGTCAGCGCGGCCATCGACTTCTTCGACGGGCTTCCACTCACCGATCGCGAGCAGCTGATCGCCAAGGGGATATTCAAGGAGATCCGCGAGCGGCTGCAGTTCATGATCGACGTCGGGCTCGAATACCTGACCGTGAACCGCGCGGCGAACACGCTGTCGGGCGGAGAGTCGCAGCGCATCCGGCTGGCGACACAGATCGGGTCCAAGCTGATGGGCGTTCTTTACATCCTGGATGAGCCGTCGATCGGGCTGCACCAGCGCGACAACCGCCGGCTCATCAACACGCTGCTGCGGCTGCGGGACCTCGGGAACACACTCATCGTGGTCGAGCACGACGAGGAGACGATTCGATCCGCGGACTACATGGTCGACATCGGGCCGGCAGCGGGCGAGCATGGGGGCGAGATCATCGCGGCAGGCACGGTCGAGCAGGTGATCAACGATCCAAACTCGATCACGGCGGCATACCTGCGCGGCGATCGCGAGATCCCCATGCCGGCGCGGCGGCGCACCGGCAGCGGCAAGAAGCTCGTCGTCCGTGGCGCACGGGCCAACAACCTGAAGGACATCGACGTTGCGATTCCATTGGGCACGTTCGTGGCGGTGTCAGGTGTGAGCGGGTCGGGCAAGTCGTCGCTGGTCACCGACATCATCAGCCGGAAGGTGGCGCAGCACTTCTACAGAGCCAAGGACAAGCCAGGGCCGCATCGAGCGATCGAGGGGCTCGAATACCTGGACAAAGCCATCGACATCGACCAGTCGCCGATCGGGCGCACTCCGCGCTCCAACCCGGCCACGTACACGGGCATGTTCACCTACATGCGCGAGCTCTTCGCGAGCCTGCCCGAGGCGAAGATGCGCGGCTACAAGCCGGGGCGCTTCAGCTTCAACGTGCGCGGCGGGCGATGCGAGGCGTGCCAGGGGGACGGGATCATCCAGATCGAGATGCACTTCCTGCCTGACGTATACGTGCCGTGCGAGGTGTGCCATGGCACGCGTTACTCGCGCGAGGTGCAGGAGGTCAAGTTCCGCGGCCATTCCATCGCCGACGTCCTCGAGCTCACGGTCGACGAGGCGCTCGAGGTCTTCGAGAACGTTCCGCGGATCAAGGTCAAGCTGCGCACGCTGCACGACGTGGGCCTCGGATACATCCGGCTCGGGCAGCCGGCGACGCAGCTGTCCGGGGGCGAGGCGCAGCGGGTCAAGCTTTCGGCCGAGCTGTCGCGGCGGGACACCGGTCGGACTCTCTACCTGCTCGACGAGCCGACGACCGGCCTGCATTACGCCGACGTCGAGCGGTTGCTGCAGGTGCTGCACCGGCTCGTCGACCACGGCAACACGGTGGTCGTCATCGAGCACAACCTCGACGTGTTGAAGACCGCTGACTGGCTCATCGACCTGGGTCCCGAGGGCGGTGAGCGGGGTGGCTTCGTGATCGCCGAGGGCACGCCCGAGGACCTGGCACGGCAGCCGGCGTCGGCCACCGGCCAGTACCTGTACCGCATCCTCGAGAAGGCGGGCCGCATGCGGGTGGCCGACAAGAGCAGCCGCCCGGCCAGGACCGCCGCCCGTAGCCGCGTCGCCGTCTAGCGTGAACGGCTGAAAAACCCGCAGGCGGCCGGGTATAGCGCGCTGATGCGCGTGCCCGGCTTCGCGCGCCTCTACGCCGGGCTTCTCCTCGGGCGCATGGGCGGATCGATGACGTTCGTCGCGCTGGTCCTGTTCGTGTTGGAGCGCTATCACTCGGCGGGATTGGCAGGCGTGACCGCGTTCGCGGCCGCCGCTCCCGGGGTCGTCGTTTCGCCCCTCGCGGGAGCCATGCTCGACCGCTACGGCCGGGCCCGGCTCGTCGTCCTCGATTACATCGTGGCGGCCGGCGCCCTCGCGGCCATCGCCGGTCTGTCGGCACTGCACGCCCTGCCGCCTCCGCTGCTCATCGGCATCGTCACCATCTCCGGTCTCACCAGCCCGCTCAGCTGGGCCGGCGCCCGGTCGCTGTTTCCGATCCTGGCGCCCAGGCACCTGTGGGAGCGGGCCAACGGGCTGGACAGTAGCGGGCACGTGATCGCCACTCTGCTGGCGTCGCCCCTGGCCGGAACACTGGTGGGGTTGTTCGGAGGCGAGTGGGCGCTGGCGGCGTCAGGCGGCGTCTACGTCGCCGCGGCGGCCGTCATGCTGCGCCTTCCGGATCCCCGCCACCAGGCGGCGCAGGTCGGCTCTGTGCTGCGCAACGCGTGGCTCGGGCTCGCGTACACCCTGCGCAACCCAACCCTGCGCGGGCTCGCGTTGACGCTCAGCTCCTTCAACATCGGCAACGGCCTGCTCCACATCGCCGTCCCCGTGCTCGTGCTCGGCCGGCTGCATTCAGGCCCGGCGACCGTGGGCTTCCTGTGGGGAGCGATGGGTGGGGCCGGGCTGGCGTCGGCCCTGGTGACGGGCCGTATGTCGAGCCTGGGCAAGGAGCGGGGGCTGATCGTCGTCGCCATCCTCATCGGCACGCTGGCGACCGCGATGCTGCCATTCGCGAACAGCCTGGCAGTGGTTGCCGTGGCCGTAGCGCTCCTCGGCCTCGCCACCGGACCCTTCGACATCGGCCTCTTCACGCTGCGCCAGCGGCGGACAGACCCGGCGTGGTTCGGTCGCGCCTTCGCGGTCTCGATGTCGCTCAACTCGGTGGGAAACCCGATCGGCTCGGGCCTGGCCGGCCCGCTGATTGCGTTTTCAGTGAACGCGGCGCTGTGGACCGCTGTCGCGGTGGGCCTGGTTTCCGCGTTGTTCGCGCTGCTGCTGATCCCGTCAGGCGACGACGGCGTCGCCGCGGTGACTAGTGGACGAGAGCTACGGTCAAGCTGACGATGCCTCCGAGGACGTTGAGCACGATGCCGACCAGTCCTCCGATCAGCTGCCCTCGCGTGACGGCCTGTACACCCCTGATGAAGCCGAATATCGGCAGGATGTAGAAGTAGACGATCGTGCCGCTGGATGTGAACGCGCTCACGAGCGGAACTCCTACTGAGACCAGGCCGAGGATGATGGACCAGCCCGCCATCCCGCTGAACTGGGACATGATGCCGGCGCCGGTCTGCAGGCTCGGGTAGCCGGCGGGCGGTTGATAGCCCGGCGCGCCCGGCGGCGGCGCGTACGGGATGTCGGAGTAGCTCGGTGGCGCCGGCGGCTGGTAGGGAGGGGCAATCGGCGGTGGCGTGTACTGGGGAGGCCCTGGCGGCGGCGTTCCCGGCGGGGGTGGCGGAATGTCGGCCATGCGCGGAATCGTAACCGCGGGAGCTGAGAGATGACCCCCGCATATGAAATCGTCGGGAGCGGCGCCGAGGTGGTGCTGATCCCCGGCACCTTCGCCGATCGCCGGACCTGGTCGCGAGTCGTAGGCAGGCTCGCGGCACGGTTTCGCTGCCTGCTGCTCGACCCGCGCGGAACCAACGAGACCCCGGATCCGGGGACGCCTTTCACCGCCGACGACCTGGCCGTCGACGTCGAGTTGGCCATGGACGTGGCCGGGTTCGATCGCGCGCACCTGGTGGGGCACTCGCTGGGCGCCTCGGTCGCCGTCATCCTCGCCGCCCGCCGGCCCGATCGCGTCCGCCGCCTGGTCGCGTGCTCGCCCTCAGCCGCGACCGACGCGTACCTGAACGCCGTCTTCGAACTCTGGAACGCGCTGGCGGATTCCGACCTGCCGGACCACGCGGTGAACCTGGGCCTGGTGCTCAACGCGTTCGGGCGGCGCGCGTTCGAGAACGGGACCGTGCGGGCCATCGTGAATGAGATGGACCGCCGTCCCATCGACCGCGCCACGATCCGGCGCTACATCGAATGCGACCGGCGCCTGGACCTGAACCCGGTCATGCGCAGCGTGGATGCTTCGGCCCTCGTGATCGTCGGGTCGGAGGATGCGCTCACAGGGGTCGATCAGGCGCGCGTCGTGGCCGACTCGATGCCGGGCGCGCGCCTCGAGGTGATCGACGGCGCCGGGCATGGCCCGCACCTCGAGACCCCGATGACCTTCGCGCGAACCGTCACGTCATTCCTGACGAGCTAACGTTACTGAGCGATGGTGAGGCTGGTCACCGGGGGCACGGGCTTCATCGGCCGCCACCTCCTGCGCGAGCTCGCGAGGCGCGAGGGAACGACCCATGTCCTGGCGCGAGCGGCGTCGAGGCCGCGGCTGGAGAGGTTGATCGCATCACTCGGCGCGGCCAACCGCATGCAGGCGCTGGTCGGAGACATCACGGCTCCCGGCCTCGGGCTCTCTGAGACCGATCGCTCGCAGCTCCAGGGCGCCGACATCTATCACCTCGCCGCGGTCTACGACCTGGAGGCGTCGGAAGAGGCCAACGAGCGCGCCAACGTTGGGGGCACGCGCAACGTGGTCGCGGTGGCCGAGCAGCTGAGCGCCCGCCTCCACCACGTCAGCTCGATCGCGGTCGCGGGCGGAAAGTGGAAGGGCAAGTTCACGGAGGAGATGTTCGAAGCCGGCCAGGTCCTCGACCATCCGTACTACAAGACCAAGTACGAGGCCGAGAGCATGGTCAGGGCGTCGAGCGTCCGCTACCGGATCTACCGGCCGGGGCTCGTCATCGGCTCATCGGAGAACGGCGCCGCCGACCGCATCGATGGGCCTTACTACGCGTTCAAGCTCATCCAGCGCCTTCGCCAGGCCATCCCTCCCTGGGTGCCGCTGGTGGGGCTCGAGGGCGGCGAGATCAACATCGTACCGGTCGATTTCGTCGCGCGGGCACTCGATGTGATCGGCCACAAGCCGGATCTCGACGGCCAGACCTTTCATCTCACCGATCCGGCCGCGAAAAGCCTGGGCGACGTCACCAACGAGTTCTGCCGCGCGGCGCACGCGCCTCAATTCACGCTCCGCCTCGACAGTCGCGCGGGATCGATGCTCCCGCGAGAGATGGTCGGCATGCTCCAGCACTGGCCCGTCGCGCAGACGTTGAAGCGCCGGCTGCTCGAAGGCGTCCGGATCCCCGAGCCCGCCCTCCAGTACGTCACCAACCGGGCGAGGTTCACCTCTGAAGGGGCGCAGGCCGCCCTGGCGGGGAGCGGCGTGGAGTGTCCACCCCTGCACTCGTACGCGTGGAAGATCTGGGACTACTGGGAGCGGCACCTCGACCCGGAGGCGCTGACCGAGCGCAACCTCCGCACGGTTCTGCACGACCGCGTCGTGGTGGTGACCGGCGCATCGAGCGGCATCGGCCGCGCCACGGCGCAGCTCGTCGCGCGCCACGGGGCGAAGGTGGTCCTGGTCTCGCGCACAAAGGAAAAGCTGGATGCGTTGAAAGAGGAGATCGATGCCGCCGGCGGGCGCGCCTCCGTCTATCCGACCGACCTGTCCGACCTCGAGCAGTGCGAGTCCATGATCAAGAGCGTCCTTGCCGAGCACGGGCGCGTGGACATCCTCGTCAACAACGCCGGACGCTCGATCCGTCGCTCGATCGAAGCCTCCTATGACCGCTTTCACGACTTCCAGCGCACCATGCAGCTCAACTATTTCGGCGCCGTGAAGCTGATGCTCGCGGTGCTGCCGGGGATGAGGTCGCGAAGGCGCGGCCACATCATCAACATCTCGAGCATCGGCACACAGGCGTTCCCGCCGCGCTTCGGCGCCTACGTCGCCTCCAAGTCGGCGCTCGCGGCACTCAGCCGCTGCATCGGGCCGGAGGTTGCGGACGATGGCGTGGCCATTACCAATATCCACATGCCGCTGGTGCGCACGCCCATGATCGCGCCGACCGGCATCTACAAGAACTTCCCGACCAGCTCGCCCGAGGAGGCCGCCGAGCTGGTGGCGTCGGCGATCCTCACCCGCCAGCCCGAGATCTCAACGCGGCTGGGCAAGCTCGGGGAGACGGTGAACACAGTTGCGCCCGGCCTGCTGCAATTCGTGATGACGGGCGCTTATCACGTGTTTCCCGAGACCGCCGGCAAGGATGGTCAGAGGCAGCAGCCGGCTGACGAGGAGATCTCGGTCGAAGCGGCGGCGATGGCCTACCTCATGCGCGGGATCCACTTCTAGCTACGGCCCGCTGCCTGGACGGAGGCCGGGCGGAGGGGGATTCCTTAGATGTCAGCCCGAAGAGCGCGAGACGCCGAACAGCGCGATACCGGCGACGAAGATCAGGAAGAGCAGGCCGGCCACGACCAGAAGGATCAGGGCGATGTGGATGTAGCCGATGACCATGCCGGCGGTCGCCATGCCCATGCCCTGCTCGCCCGTGCGCTTGATCTGACCGCGGGCGATATGGCCCGTGATGACGGCGATCAGCGCGACCGTGAAGCCGCCGACCGCGGGGATGATGTGGGCGACGAAGGAGGCGATCGCAGCCACCAGGCTCACCACCGCGAGCGTGTTCGTCTGAAGGGGCGCGGTGGCCATCGAGCCGGGCGGGGCCGTGGGTACGGTGGTCGATGGGGCCGTCTGCTGGCCGGCCATCTGGGTTGGCGTGCCGGACGGGGGCGGCGGCAGCTCGCTCGGCGGTGTGCTCAATTCGGCCCAAGTCTAACCTTGATTGAGTGGCGGCGACCCAGGAAGAGGCGATCAAACGGAGGCTGCGCGCGGTCCCGGACGGGCCCGGCGTTTACCTGTTCCGCGACCAGCGCGCCCAGGTCATCTACGTCGGCAAGGCGCTCCGTCTGCGCGACCGCCTGCGCTCGTATTTCACACCGGGATACGGCGAGACCGCGCGGGTCGCCGAGCTCGTGCGCAAGGTTTACGACTTCGAGTTCGTCACGACCGCAAACGAGGTCGAGGCGCTCGTCCTCGAGTGCAACCTCATCAAGAACTACCGGCCGCGCTTCAACATCAGGCTCAAGGACGACAAGAATTACCTCTACCTGAAGCTGCCTGTCACCGAGCAGTACCCGCGCGTCCACTATTCGCGGCGCGTGCTCAAGGACGGCGCCCTGTACTTTGGCCCGTACACCTCCGCGCAGTCGCTGCGCGGAACCGTGAAGTCGATCCGGCAGCTGCTGCCGTTCCGGACGTGCTCCGACGAGATCTTCAAGCAGGGCAAGGTGTGCCTCGACTTCCACATCAAGCGGTGTCCTGGACCGTGCGAGCGGCGAATCACCGCCGAGGACTACCAGGCGCGAATCCACGAGGTCGCCCTGTTCATGGAAGGCCGCTCGGACGTCCTGGTGCACGAGCTGAAGGACCGCATGGAGTCATCCGCGGGTAGGCTCGATTTCGAGAACGCGGCCCGATACCGAGACCAGCTGCAGTCGATCGAGCGGATCGCAGATCGGCAGAAGGTGCTCACGCGCGGCCGCGACGACCAGGACCTCATCGCGTACGCGCGCAGCGTGAACGATGTGTTCGTGGAAGTGGCCTACGTCCGCCAGGGCAAGATGGTCGGCCACGACGGGCACGCCCTCGACGGCGCCGGCGATGCCGTCGAAGGGGAGCTGCTGCGCGGCTTCGTCCTGCAGTACTACGCGAGCGCCACGCACATCCCTCGCGCGGTCATCCTTCCGGGCGCGATCGAGGAGCCGCAGCTGCTCACCGACTGGCTGTCGGAGCGGCGTGGCGGGCCGGTCACGATCGAAGTGCCGCAGCGCGGCCGCAAGCGCGCGCTCGTTACGCAGCTCTCCGAGACCGCCGCGCAGGAGCTCCAACAGCTGCGCATCCAGGCCGATTACGACCGCAGCCGCACCGAGCCCATGCTCGCCGCGCTCGCCGACGCGCTCGGCCTCGAGACCCCGCCGAAGCGGATCGAGTGCTACGACATCTCCAACATCCAGGGCGACTCGGCGGTCGGTGCGATGGTCGTCTTCGAGGACGGGCGGCCGAGAAACGAGCACTACCGCCACTTCAAGATCAAGTTCGTCCCCGGCCCGAACGACTTCGCAATGCTCCAGGAGGTCCTGCGGCGGCGGCTCGAACGCCTGGAGTCGGCGCAGCGGCGCGAAGATGCGGACGTGGTCGGCGATCGCTCGTTCACGAGCCGGCCTGACCTCATCCTGATCGACGGCGGCAAAGGACAGCTGAGCGCGGCGCTGGAGGTGCTGGAGGCGGCGGGCTTCGCCGACATCCCGACCTTTGCCCTGGCCAAGGAGCGCGAGGAGATCTTCGCGCCAGGTCGCTCGGAGCCGATCGTGCAAGAGAGGAACTCGCCCGGGATGTTCCTCGTGCAGCGCATCCGCGACGAGGCGCATCGCTTCGCCATCACCCACCATCGCAAGGTCCGTTCGCGCAAAGCCCTGACGTCGCCGCTCGACTCGGTTGAAGGCATCGGTCCTGCGCGCAAGCGCGCCCTGCTGCGACACTTCGGGTCGGTGCAGGCGATTCGCGAAGCGCCGGTCGAGGAGATCGTCGCGCTCGGCGTCCCGGAGCGGCTGGCAAAACGGCTGAAAGACATCCTTTGAGCCTGGTCATAGTCGGAGCGACGAGCGAGGTCCAGCTCGAGGAGGCAGTGGGCGTCTTCCTCGACACGGGTTTCCAGCTCGCGCGCTGGCTCTCGCCGTGGGACGACGCCGACGGCGTGCTGGCGCTGCGCGGAGACAGCGCGGTCGTCCTTAAAGATGCCGACGCGCGAGGCATCCGCTACGTCCTCATCCATGTGGGCACGGCCGACGGCAAGGCCGGCGGAAGCCACGACCGCGCTCACCATCGCGTCGACATCGCGCAGCTGCGGGAGCTTGCCCAGCAGCTCAAGTCCCGCGAGCGGATGCTCATCACCTGTCTCGCATTCGGCTACAAGCGCGGAATCCCGGATGGCGCCGCCTGGGTCGTGGACGTGCGTCTGCTCGACAATCCTTACTGGGTGGACGAGCTCCGCCCCCTCGACGGGCGTGATGCGCGCGTGCGTGACTTCGTTCTCGACCAGGCGGCCGCGCGTGACCTGCTCGACAACCTGGAGCGCACTCTGAAGAATGCCCTGCCTCACTACCGCGAGCACGGCCGCTCTCAGCTCATCGTCGCCTTCGGCTGCACCGGCGGCCGGCATCGGTCCGTGGCGATGGCCAGAGAGATGGCCGCACGCCTGGAGCGCCTGGAAGGCGTGGACGTGGAGTTCACCGCCCGCGACCTGGAGTGACACGAGCACTCGTAATCGGCGGTGCGGGCTTCGTCGGCACGGCAGCGTGCAAAGAGCTCATGCGGCGCGGCGTGGAAACCATCGCCGCGGGTCGCAAGGAGCGGCCGTACGGCACCTTCACGAGCTACGTCGCGTTCGATCGCACGGATGAGGCGGAGCTGCGCAGGACCCTCGACACGGTGCGCCCCGACGTGCTGCTCGACCTCGCGTGCTACCGACCGGACGAGGTGTCCGCGGTGGCGAGGAACTTCACCGGCGAGCGGTACGTGTTCATTTCGACCGGCGTGTACCCGAACCTCAACGGCAAGCCCGCTCGAGAAGAGGATTTCGTGCCCCTCGAAGGCGAGGCGCCCGAATCGCTCGACTACCTGGAGGGCAAGCGCTGGTGCGAGACGGTCCTCGCGCGCACGCGCGACTTTCCATGGACTGTCGTCCGGCCGCCGGCCGTGTTCGGCCCGGCCGACCATACATTGAGGATCGCCGCCTACATCCAGCGCGTCGCGGATGGAGGTCCGCTGCTGGTGCCGGCTGAGTCCTACGACCGCCAGGCAGGCCTCGCGTGGGTCAAGGACATCGGGTTTGCGTGCGCGCTCGCCTGCGACTTACGGAAGAACGCGGCCCGCAAGGCGTACAACGCCGCCTTCGAGGGAGTGAGCCTGCAGGATCTCATCGAAGGCATCGCCAGGGCGCTGGGCGTGCCGGCCCGCCTGCACCCGACTCCCTTCGCCGATCTGCCGCCTGGCGCCAGTCCGTATGGTCCCGATCCAGGACGGTCCGCTGGCTACGTGCTCGATCGGGCCCATCGCGAGCTGGGTTTCGAACCATCTGCGCTGGAGGATGCGCTGGCCGAGACCCTGGCGTGGTACCGGGTGGCGCGGCCTTCTCATCCGGGCTACGCGAACCGGGCGCGGGAGCTTGCGATCGCCGGCGCCGGTTAGCCGCCGCCTATGCTCCATTCATGACGAGGCGCCTGGCGCCGTACGCGGTCGGGATCGCGGGGGCTCTGGCGGTGACGGCCGCCATCGGGCTGGTCTCGAGCCGGTTCCAGGTGCCCGGGCTCAGCGCCTTCTACCTGCTCCTGGTGCTGTGGCTCGGCGCCACGTGGGGAAGAGGACCCGCGGTCGCCGGCAGCGTGGCCGCATTCCTCATGTACGACTTCTTCTTCGTCCCGCCGGTGGGCACGTTCACGGTCCGCGGTCCGAGCGAGCTGCTCGAGCTGATGGTGCTGCTCGCGGTCGCGCTTGTCACGGGCCAGCTGGCCGGTTCGCTGCGACGAACTCAGAGCGCCGCCGAGGCATTGGCGGCCGACGAGCGCGCCATGTACGAGCTGGCCACGGCCGCCCTTCGCTCGCCGGAGGTGACCGTGGCACTGTCGCTGCTCAGCGAGCGGGCCGTGCGGCTGCAGGGCGTCAGCCGGTTCGCCCTGGTGGCCATGGATTTCGGCCACGCGATGCCCCTCGCGGGCGGCGAGTTGACGGCCGATGAGCTTCGTCAGGCGACGTGGTCATACGACAACAAGCGCCCGGTGGGTGTCGCCGTCTCGAACGGCGCGATGAGGCTCATGAAGACTCGGCCGGAAGGAGCCGAGGCCGCATATCTCCCGCTGGCGAGCGGCGTGGCGGTGATGAAGATCGAAGCCGGCCACCCAGATCCATCCGACCTGCGTATGCTCGCCGCCCTCGTCGGCCTCGCCGACCTGCTCCTCGACCGGCGCCGTGCGGTCCTCGAGGCCGATCGAGCGCGCGGCTTCGAGGCCTCGGACAGGCTCAAGGCCGCGATTCTCTCCTCTCTGTCGCACGAGCTCAAGAGTCCGATCGCGTCGCTGCGGGCGGGGCTCACAGCGCTGCTGGCCCCGCAGGCCGGGCTGCAGCCGGAGCAGCGGGACCTCCTCCGCGACCTGGACGGCCAGGCCAACCGGCTGGATCGGCTGGTCGGCGACATGCTGGCGTTGTCCCGCCTCGAGGCGGGTGTCGAGCTCGACCGCGAGCCGCATCGGTTCGCCGACCTCGTCGGGACCGCGCTGCACCAGCTGCGCCCCAGCCTGAATGGGCGCGACGTCAAGCTCGACATCGCCGACGACCTTCCCCCTGTGGAGGTGGACGAGCTCCAGGTCGGGCGGGTGCTCACCAACCTGCTCGAGAACGCTGATGAGTGGGCGCCTGAAGGCGGACGGATAGAGGTTGGGGCGAGCGCCAACGAAGGCTGGCTTGTGGCCTGGGTGGAGAACGACGGGCCCGCCATTGCGCCGACCGAGCTGGACAGGGTTTTCGAAACCTTCTGGAGCCGCCGGGCGCGCGGCAGCGGGCTCGGGCTGGCCATATCCAGGCGCGTGGTCGAGGCGCACGGAGGCACCATCCGCGCCGAGAACCGCAGGCGCGGGCCTCGTTTCACTTTCACCCTACCCCTCGCGCGCATTGCCGCCGCACATTGAGCGGCCGGGTTCTCGTCGTCGACGACGAGGTCGAGATGCAACGCGCATTGCGAGCCGGGCTGCGCTACCACGATTTCGAGGTCCGAGCGGTCGGCACCGGCGAGGAGGCCGTGCGCGAAGCCGCGGCGTGGCGGCCCGACGTCATCCTGCTCGACCTGGGACTTCCAGGCATGGACGGATTCGCCGCCCTGCGCGCGCTGCGACCGGCGACTCGAGCCGGCGTGATCGTGGTCAGCGTGATGCCGGGCGAAAAGGACAAGGTCCGCGCCCTCGATGCGGGAGCGGACGACTACGTGGTCAAGCCATTCGGAACCGACGAGCTCGTGGCGCGGATCAGGGCGGTGCTCCGGCGTCAGGCCGACGTGCGCGCGGGCGAGCCCGTCATTCGCACCGGGGACCTGGAGATCGACCTCGCGAGGAGGTCGGTGACTGCCGCCGGGCGCGCTGTCAAGCTCACGCCCACGGAATACGAGCTGCTGCGCTACCTGGCGCTCCACGCGGGCAAGCCGGTCACGCACACGACCTTGCTGCGGCAGGTGTGGGGCGAGTACGCGATCGGCGACAAGTACAACACTCGCTACGTGGTCGCTCAGATCCGCAAGAAGCTGGGTGACGATCCGGCCAACCCGCGCTATATCGTCAACGAACCAGGAGTCGGATACCGCCTGCAGGCCTGAGCGATCTAACGCTCGGCGTGACTTCGATTCAGGAGGTACGCCGCCATCAGGGCGACCAGCACGATTCCAGGCGACCACCCAAGGCCTGTTCCGAACGGGTCATAGGACGACAGGTCGACGCCGACCGCAAGTCCGCTGACTGCCGCGAACACCAGCACGATCAATCCGCCGCGGACATTGCCATGGCGCCGCCAGTAGAGCTCCCAGCCGACGCGCCACGACCGCCGTCGGTGGTGTTGAAGGTGGGGTGTCGCGGCCGCGTGGGCGGCGATGCGCTCGCGCCTGCCCAGGCGCAGCCGAGCGTTCAGCGGCATCGGCTCCGCAGGCACGTGCTCGACCTCGCGGTCGGGAGGGGCCGGCACTTCCAGCGGCTCCCACAGGGGTTCCTTGCGGTACTTGCGATACAGCACCCAGCTCAGGACGCCCAGCGACATCCAGCCGAGAAAGATCCACGTCGAGTTGGAGATGTTCTGGAAGAACAGCTGGGTGAAGACGGTCCCGATGGCGAGGGCGCCGACGAGCGACAGGACGGGAATGCTGTCGCGGCCGAACCTGATGTTGAACGGCATGCGATACGGCCGGTAGAGGTCAGGCTCGACGAAGCGCAACCGCATCACGGAGAGGTGCGCCGAGCAGAATGCGACCGTCGCCGCCAGCGAGTAGACGGCGCTCATCAGGTCGATCTCCTTGCTGCCGACGATGATGCCCGGCAGCACGAGCATCGCGGCCAGCAGGCCAAAGACGATGATCGAGATGTAAGGGGTCCTGTACTTCGGGTGCAGAGAGGCGAAGCGGCGAGGCAGCATCTCGGCGCCCGCCAGCGAGTAGCTCAGCCGCGAGATGCCGATGAGCCCGGCGTTGGTGGCGATGAGCAGGATCGTGAAAGCGAGGATGCCGACCCAGTTGACTGCCCAGAACCCGAGCGGCCCCATGAACTTGCCGACGATGCCGGCCACGGGGTCGGCCTTGTATTTGGTGGCGAGGTCGGTGATGTACATGCCGTGTTGATCCAGGTGCACCGGAAAAACGCTCAGCCCGATGGTGGGCAGGAACGCGGCCACGAAAAGCACGGCGATGATGACCGCATACGTTGCGCGCGGCACCGATCGACCGGGATTCTTGGCCTCCTCCGACAGGTTGGAGATGGTCTCGATGCCGGTGTAGGTGACCATGGCGATGGAGATGCTCGCCAGGAAGCTGCCCCACGTTGGCGCCAGGCCCCAGTGGATGTTGTTGATGACCCTGTGGATGTTGAGCAGCAGGATCAAACCGAGAATCACGAGCGCGACCTGCGTTATCAGGTCCATGAGCGCGAGCCCGAGGTTGAGGGCGCTCGACTCCTGGATGCCGATTATGTTGATGACGATGAGAAAGACGATGAGGGCGACGGTCGCGCCCACGTGCCACGCATCGTTGGTCTTCAGGAGCTGGAAGAAAGGCATGTACTTTCCGAACACGCCCAGGTAGCTGATGGCGAAGTAGGACGAGATCGACACCGTGGCCATGTAGTTGAGGAGCTGCACCCACCCGACGATGAACCCGATGGGATTGTTGAACGCACGGCGCGCGAAGCTCGAGCTCCCACCGGCGTGCGGGATGGCGGCGGTGCCTTCCGCGTAGTTGAGAGCGGTGGTGACGAATATGGCGCCGGCCAGGATGAGCGCCAGCGGCGTGAGCCCGAGCGCGAACGCGGCCGTGACTCCGAGGGCGTAGTAGATGCTCGAGCCGACGTTGCCGTAAGAGGCGGCGAACAGCGCGGGAGCGCCCAGTGTGCGGGGCAGCTTGGTCGGGCGGCGGACAACGACCCGAAGGTCGCCTGGACGGCGGCCCCGCCGAGCGACCGATTCCGGGCTCATCGGACCCGAGATTAATCCATCGGGTTCAAATCCATACAACATCCATACAGCTGCGTCGGTACGGCTAACGGGGTTCCAACAGCGGGCCGCCTAGCTTGGGGTTCATGCGCAGTGCCATCCTTCAGCTGCCGTCCCAAAGAACGGCAAATGAGCGGCGCAGGGTCTTCCGGGCGGCGATCCGGCAGCTGGATCGGGCCGAGATGTACCTGGCGGCAGTCGCGTACATGGACCTCGACGACAGGCCCGCGCAGCGGGCGGTGGGGCGGCTGCGCGCCGACATCGAGAACCTCAAGCGGCACATGGTTGCGCTGCGAGCGGAAACGAGCGATTGAGCCGAGCCGTGATTCCGGTTCGCCGGCGGATCAAGGTCCGCGGCGGGACCCTTGGAGCCTTCCTGTGCTGGGCTGTGGTTTTCGCCGACATCGGCACGTCCATCTACTACGTCCCGGGAATTCTCTACGGACCCTTCGGCAACCGCGCGGCCATCTTCGTGCTCATGACGCTTTGCGTATTCGTCCTTCTCTGCATCAAGTACGCGGAGGTCACATGGCGATACCCCGAGGGAGGCGGGGTGGTGAACGTCTCGTCGCAGGCGCTGCATCCGTTTGCCGGGCTGCTCGGAGGTCTGTTCATCCTCGTCGACTACTACCTCACAGCGGCGCTGAGCGCGCTCTCGGGAGCCTTCTATCTCTCGGTTGTCATTCCGAGCGTCACGCCGTACGTGATCCCCATGACGGTCGGAGCCCTCGTGATCCTTGGACTGCTGAACGCGATGGGAATCCGGGAGAGCGCTCGCACCACGGCGCTTTTCGTCGTCCTCGCCGCCGGCGGCCAGCTCGCCATCGTGGCCGCAACCGCCGTCTACCTTGGGCCCGCGGGCATCATCCACAGCTTTGGCGCGGTCCGCTCCGGCCCACCGCTTACGCCCATCCTGCTGATCACCGGCTACGCCGCGGCATTCCTCGCGTTTTCGGGCCTGGAGAGCATCGCCCAGCTCGCACCTGCCATGCGAGAGCCACGGAAGAAGGTGGCGACCCGCGCCATGGGGGGCGTCGTCGTCACCATGGCGATCACAAGCCCTCTTCTCACTCTGTGGTCGACCACGCTGCTCAATGGGACCAATCCGGATCCCAACCAGTTCATGTCACTGCTGGCTGCGCACGTGCTCGGCACCTTCCTGGCGGATTACGTCGCGGTCACGGGCTCCCTGCTGCTCGTCTTCGCGAGCAACACCGCGATCATCGGCGCCTACCACGTCTTCATCGCGCTCGCGCGAATGGGCTTCCTCCCGCGGGTTCTCGAACATCGAAACCGGTGGCGCAAGACTCCGCAGTGGGCGATCCTGGCCGCCGTCTCCCTCCCGATCGTCATCGTGATCGCCGTCAACGGCAGCGTGAACTTGCTCGGCGACCTGTATGCCTTCGGCCTGTTGGGAACGTTCGTCCTCACCTGCTGGAGCCTGGACGTGGTGCGCTGGCATGAGCGCGAACACTGGAAGGCCGGCGACGTCGCCCTGTTCGTGATCGGCGTCTTGACCACGTTGCTGGTGCTCGTGGCGTGGCTGGTCAACCTGGTCGCCAAGCCGCTGGCCACAGAGTTTGGGGGCGGGCTCACCGTGATTGGACTCATAGTCGGGCTCACGACCTATCGCTACTATCGCCGCCAGCGGCCGGCGGTGTTCCCGGTGCCGTTCCGGCCTCAGCGCGCGAAGGCGTCGATCGCCAGCGCGCTCGGTGGCCGGCGGTCGGCTCGAGAGGTCCTCGTGATCCTGCCTCACGAACAGCTGGCGGCGGAAGCTGTGCTCAAAGAGGCCGCGCGCGCCGCCGCCGGCCGGGGCGCCGTGTTCCTCTACCGCGGCAACACTCCCCTGTACGACGACACCGAGCTGATGGAGGTGGCCGACCCGTACCTGAAGGACTATTCGGCACACGACGCGTTCGCACGCGCTGAGATGATGTCGCGCAACGAGGTGCCGAACCGGCGATACGTCTACGTGCCAGGCACACTACCTCGCGAGATCGTCGGGGAGGTATGGAGGACCCTGTCGCCAAAAGAGACCGTGGTGACCGCTGAGGACCAGGACGTGCTGCCGCCGGTTCCCTTCGACAGGATCCGCAGGCACTATGCGGACGGGAACACCGTGCTCCACATGTTCACCGCCAAGACCCACAAGCCGGCCGAGGTGGCGCAAGCGGGCTAACCCGGATCGCCCCACCGGGTCAAATGATCAGGTCTTTCAGCTCGCGCGGGTAGTCGGTCATCAGGCGGCAGCCCGTGTCGGTGATGACGACGGTGTCCGAATGGCGGAAGCCGCCCAGCTCCTTGAAGTAGACGCCCGGCTCGACCGTGAACACCATCCCGGGCTCGAGCACCGCGTCATCGCCGCGATCGAGAAACGGCGCCTCGTGGCCCTCCAGCCCGATCGAGTGGCCGACGTGATGGCGGATCGAGCCTTCCACGCCGAGCTCGCGAGCAAGCTGGACGCACGCCAGCTCGACCTCGCCGGCAGGAACCCCAGCCGCCATGACCTCGAAGGCGCGCGACTGCAGCGACAGCATCGCGTCGAATGCGCGCTCCTGCTCCGCGGTTGGAGTGCCGACGATCATCGTCCGCTCGAGCTCGCTGTGGTAGCCGTCGATGTCGGCGCCCGCGCCGCTCACGAGCACATCCCCTGGCTGGATGCCATGGCCCATGACAAATCCGTGCGGCATGGCGGTCGAGCGCCCGCCCACGAACATCGCCTCCAGGCCCGTGGTGCTGAATCCGCGAGGACGCCATCCGGGCATCTCCGCCACCATCTCGAAAAGCGTCTCTGTGGCCGCGGGGGCGTAGCACTCCATCTCCGTCTTGCCGGTCACGATCGCGGCCTGCATACGGCGATGGGCGCGGGCGGCCCAGTCGCAGCTCAGCTGGATGCAGGCGAGCTCGGTCGCCGATTTCACGCGGCGCAGCGATTCGACCAGCATCTCGGCGTCGACGGGCCGCTCGCCGGTCAGGTCGCTCAGCCGTGGTCCGCGGTAGCCCCAGTACGGCGCGTAGCCGTCGTGGTCCGCGCCGGTACGCCTCGGCTTGGCGTTGATCTCCGCGAGCTTGGTGGTCACCAGCTCCATGGGGTGCTGGGCGCCCGGATACTCGAAGTAGATGCCGACCCGGTCGATGCCGGGGACCGACTCCGCGTGCTCTTTCTCGACCGCCGGCACCACCAGCGCCGCGTACTCGTTGGGACCGAGGATCAGGACGATCGGGCGCTCGGTGGGGATGTGATGGAAGCCCGTGAGGTAGGCGACGCGCGCGGGATAGAAAACGGCGAGCGCGTCGAGCCCGGCCGCGTCCATGCCGGCGCACACGGCTGCACGCCTGGCGGCGTACTCCTCGGCGCCGACCTGCGGGAATGATGTCTTCCTGGCCGGTTTCTTCTTAGTACGCGGCAAGCTTTCTCATCGCCTCCGCGATCTTGACCGGGTTGGGCATGAAGAACTCCTCCTGCGGGGTGTTGAAGGGCATGGCCGGGATGTCGGGTCCGGCGACACGCACGACGGGCCCGTCCAGGCAGTCGAAAGCATGCTCCGAGATGATCGCCGCGATCTCGGCTCCGAAACCGCCCGTGATGTTGTCCTCGTGCACGATCATCGCCTTTCCCGTCTTGCGGACGGACTCGAGGATGGTGTCACGGTCGAGGGGCGCCAGGCACCGGAGGTCGACGACCTCCACGCTCGTGCCGTCCGCCGCGAGCTGCTCGGCCGCCTGCAGGCAGTAGTGGGTCATGAGTCCCCACGCGAAGCAGCTGAGCTTGACGCCTTCGCGTCTCACGACGGCGGGGCCGATCGGCACCAGGTGGTCGCCGTCGGGCACCTCCTGGGCGACGAGGCGATACACCTTCTTGTGCTCGAGGAACAGCACCGGGTCGGGATCGCGAATCGCGGATTTGAGCAGGCCCTTGGCATCGGCCGGCATGCTCGGTACGACCACCTTCAAACCGGGCACGTGCGCGTAGAAAGCCTCCACTGATTGCGAGTGGTAGAGGCCGCCATGCACGCCGCCGCCGAACGGCGTACGGATGACGATGGGCACCGACCAATCGCCGTTGGAGCGGTACCGGGTGCGCGCCGCCTCGCTGACTATCTGGTCGAACGCCGGGTGGATGAAGTCCGCGAACTGGATCTCCGCGATGGGGATGAGCCCGTTGAGGGCGGCGCCGATGGCCACGCCGACGATCCCGGACTCCGCGAGCGGCGTGTCCAGCACGCGCGCCTCACCGAACTTCGCATAGAGGCCGTCGGTGGCGCCGAAGACGCCGCCCTTCCGCCCGACGTCCTCACCCATCACGAGCACGCGCTCGTCTCGCTCCATCTCCTCTGTGATGGCCGCTCGCACCGCCTCGATCATTCGCATCTCAGCCAAGCCTCATACCCTCGAGAACACATTGTCCAGCGCCGACGCCACGTCCGGTGAGGGTGCTGTGCTCGCCTCTTCGACCGCGGCCGCGACCACGCGGGCGCACTCGCGCTGGACGTCGTCGTCGGCAGCGGCGTCGAGAAGGCCCGCGCCCTGGAGCCGGCGGCGCATGCGGTCGATGGGATCCTGGCTCGCCAGCGCCTCGAGCTCTTCCGCCGGCCGCATGCCTCCATCGGGCCCGATCGAGGTGAGATCGACCACGGAGGCGTGAATCAAGGTCGGTCCTCCCCTGGAGCGGGCGCGATCGACCGCACGTTCGATCGCAGCCAGGGCGGCGGCGAAATCGCCGCCTTCGATGGTCTCGGACGCCAGCCCGTAGCCCTCGGCTCGCGCGGCCGGCGATCCGTACGAGCTCTGGGCGAGAGGCTGCGCGCTGGCGAGGTCCTCGACCAGGCAGATCAGGGGCAGGCCATGGGCGCCCGCAAAGTTGATGCCCTCGTGCCAGTCGCCTGACTGCACCCCTCGCTCGTCGCTGCACACCAGCGTGACCTCGTCGCGGCCCGAGACCTTGCTCGCATAGGCGATGCCGACCGCCTGGACGACGCTCCGGCCGGCGCTTGCCGACGTCATCACGATGCGTCCGGCCCGCGACCCGAACGCACCCGGAGACTGCCGGCCCGCCGACGCCGGGTCGGCGGCGCGTCCGAACACCGCGAGCATGACATCGAGCGGCGACAGGCCGGCGGCGAGGCACAGCGCGAGGTCCAGGTGGCACGGCACGACCCAATCGCGTCCGATTCGAAGCGCGGCCGCGGCTGCCGCCTGCACCGCCTCGAAGCCCGTAACTACTAGAGTGGGTCCCCCCACCCCCAAGCGGGTTGCTTCGCGACCCGGTTGGGACCTCCCCACGGGGTGGGGAGGCCAGAGGTGATCCAGGACCCACAGCCGGCGCTCGATCGCGCGGGCCATCACCATGACCTGGTACAGCGCGAGCAGCGTGTGCGGTTGAGGACCGTTATCGGGCGCGCGCGCTGTCACCGCCTCAGTAGACTGCACCTCGGGGGCGAGGGAACGATAGCTGTCCGGTTTCGGACATCTAACCCTGGGAGGTAGTGGCATTTCGTTCTCTGCCGACGTCAAGAACGAGATGGGCGGCTTTCTGCCGGCAAGGCCGTGCTGCCAGCTCAGCGAGCTGCTCGGCATCTACTTCGGGTCGCGCGGCCGCCTGATCAAGAGGTCGGGCGACGGGCAGGCCGCCTATTTCTCTCTGCTTCGAAACGTCGTCGCCCGCAAGGTGGTCAGGCTCGGGCGGTCCGTCGCCCACATGGACGCGAAGTACCAGGCCGTGAAGACCAAGAAGCGCATGGCCTTCTTCATCGAGCTGGCGCTGCCCGCGGGCCTCCCTCCGGCGTTCATGCAAGCTGCGGTGAGGGCTGTCCCCGACGCGACCTGTGACCGCAAGGCCATGCTCCGCGGCCTGTTTCTCGGGTGCGGGTCCGTCAACGTGCCGTCCGCCCGCTATCACCTCGAGTTCGTCGCCCCCAACGCGTCCTGGGCGACCGCAATCGGCGGGCTGGCCGAGTCCGCCGGCGCCAAGGTCGGGGTGATGGAGCGAGGCGGCCAGCACGTCGTCTACGTGAAGGAGGGTGATGGCATCGTCCGCCTCCTCTCGTGGATGGGCGCCAGCCGCGCGGTGATGGAGTTTGAGAACGTACGCGTGGTGCGCGAGGTGAGCGGCGAGGTCAACCGCCGGCTCAACTTCGAGACCGCCAACATCGGCAAGACGATCGGCTCCGGGCTCCGGCAGGCGGCCGCGATTGAAAGGCTGGAGACCGCTGGAAGGCTCGACGGGCTGCCGCCGGCGCTGCGCGAGATGGCGCAGTGGCGCAGCGCCAACCCGGAGCTGAACCTGGGAGAGCTGGCCAGGCGGATGAAGCTGTCCAAGTCCGCGGTCAACCACCGCCTCCGCCGGCTCCAGGAGGTGGCCGACCGCCAGTCCGGGGGCGTATCGCCGAATCCCGCGCGCCGCTCCGCCTAACATTACGTCGGCCCACGCCAGCTTCTGAAAACCGGCGCGTGCCCGGGCCCGCACGTGCGTGAGGGGTATTCGATGACCAGGGTTGGAATCAACGGTTTCGGGCGCATTGGCCGCAACATCTACCGGGCTGCCCACGAGCTCAAGCCTTCGTTCGAGATCGTCGCCGTCAACGACATCGGCGACGCGCACACGTTTGCGCACCTCCTCAAGCACGACACGGCGCTGGGCACCTTCGGGCCAGCTGTGACGGCCGACGGCGACACGATCGTCGTCGACGGCAAGCCGATGAAGTTCATGAGCCACAAGGACCCGGCCGAGCTGCCGTGGAAGGACCTCGGCGTCGACGTGGTCATCGAATCGACAGGACTCTTTACGGACGCCGCGAAGGCGCGTGTCCACATCGACAAGGGCGGAGCGAAGAAGGTGATCATCTCCGCCCCCGCGACGAACCAGGACTTCACCGTCGTGATGGGGGTGAACCACAAGAGCTACGACCCCAAGCAGCACAACGTCCTCTCGAACGCGAGCTGCACCACGAACTGCTTCGTTCCCCTGGCGCACGTTCTTCACCAGAGCTACGGCATCGAGCGCGGGATGATGACGACGATCCACGCATACACGTCGGACCAGCGCCTCCAGGACCTTCCCCACAAGGACCTCAGACGAGCGCGCGCGGCTGCCGACAACGTCATCCCGACCTCCACTGGCGCCAACAGGGCGGTGGCGGAGGTGCTGCCGGAGCTCGCGGGCAAGTTCGCGGGCATGGCGTTCCGGGTCCCGCTGCTCGACGTTTCGGTCTGCGACCTCACAGTCGAGCTCACCAAGGGCACGACGGCAGAGGACATCAACGCGGCTTTCGAGGAGGCCGCCGGCGGCGACCTCGAGGGGATCCTCGCCGTGAGCAAAGAGCCGCTCGTCTCCTCCGACTTCAAGAGCGACCCGCATTCCGCCATCCTCGACGCGCCGCTCACCATCATGCTCGGGGCCAACTGGGCCAAGGTTGTGGGCTGGTACGACAACGAGTGGGGCTTCAGCTGCCGGATGGTCGACCTGGTCAGCTACATGGCGGCGCGACTCTGAAATTCCCGATCACATCGGTCGACGTCGCGGGCACGAGGGTCCTTGTTCGCGAGGACTTCAACGTGCCCATGGCCGGAGGTCAGATCACCGACACCACTCGCATCAAGGCGGCCATCCCAACCCTGCGCGATCTCATGCACCGCGGCGCCTCGGTGATCGTCATGTCGCACCTCGGACGCCCCACCGGTCCCGACCCCGCACTGTCACTGCGGCCGGTGGCCCGCGAGCTTTCGACGCTCCTGTGGGGTGATGTGCCATTCGCGTCCGACTGCGTCGGCCCGATGGCGGACGCCGCGGTCGCCCGGCTGCAGCCCGGCAAAGCGCTGCTCCTGGAGAACGTGAGGTTCCATCCCGAAGAGGAGAACAACGACCCCGAGTTCGCGCGCCAGCTTGCCTCCCACGGCGACATCTTCGTCAACGACGCATTCGCGGCCTCTCACCGCGCCCACGCATCGGTCGTCGGCGTCGCCAGCTATCTCCCCGCCTATGCCGGCCAGCTGATGATCGCGGAGCTGAACGCCCTTCACGCGGCCATCGACAACCCGCGGAGGCCGCTCATCGCCGTGATCGGCGGCGCCAAGGTCTCGACCAAGATCAACCTCTTCAACAACCTGGTCACCAAGGTCGACGCCATGCTGATCGGCGGCGCGATGGCGAACACATTCCTGCGCGCGCAGGGCCATCCCACGGGCCGCAGCCTGGTCGAGGAAGGCGCCCTCGAGGCGGCCAACGATGTCTGGAAGATCTTCGGCGCCCGCCTGGTCCTTCCGGTCGACCTCGTGTGCGCCGAGCAGGTCCAGGCGGGACTGCCGGTGCGCGTCCTTCCCGCGCAGGCCGTCGAACCGTCGTGGATCGGCCTCGACATCGGCCCGCAATCCGTGGCCTTGTTCTCCCAGCATCTGCACGGCCCCGGGACCGTCGTCTGGAACGGCCCCATGGGCGTCTTCGAGATCCCCGACTTCAGCCAGGGAACCCGTGGCGTAGGGGAGGCGATCGCGAGTTCCGGCGCTTACACTCTCGTCGGTGGCGGCGACACCGCCGCAGCCGTCGACGCGCTCGGGCTGACCGGGCGCTTTTCGTGGGTCTCGACGGGCGGCGGAGCCACACTCGAGTACCTCGAGGGCAGGGTGCTGCCTGGCGTCGCGATTCTGAAGGAGGCTTGAGAGCACTGTGGCCCGCGGCGGCCAGCCAGACCGCATCTCGGGGCTCAGGACGCCGATACGTGCGTCTGGGGGCCCGTCCCGTCGTCGTCACGCATCTAACGATGCGCTCCTCCTAGGGCCACCCCATCCTTCGTCTCGGCGCCCGGACCGGCGACCTCGCGGTCGCCTGGCCCGACCTGCGGCCCGTCCGGCCACCCCGGACCACTAGGGTGCCGGCTCGTCTGAGCCCCAAAGCTCTGCTCGCGGCCAACTGGAAGATGAATCCGGTCAACGCGGGAGACGCCCTGGACCTCGTCAAGGGCGTGATGCCGGCGTCGACCGGCAACTCCGAGCTGGTGGAGGTCGCCATCTTCCCGCCATTCCCGTGGCTGCTCGGCATCGCCGAGGTGCTCGAGGGGACCACCGTCAAGCTCGGCGCCCAGGATTGCTTCTGGGAGATGTCGGGCGCCTATACGGGCGAGGTTTCACCGGCGATGCTGAAGGGCTGGTGCCAGTGGGTCATCACCGGTCACTCCGAGCGGCGGGCCTACCTCGGCGAGACTGACGACATGGTCGCCCGCAAGACGGCCGCGGCACTCGCCAACGAGCTCAGCGTGATCATGTGCGTCGGCGAGCTCGGAGATCATTACGACGCCGGCAAGACCGAGGAGATAGTCACGGGCCAGGTCAGGACCGGGCTCGCGAACTGTTCGGCCGACGACTCCGCCTGCCTGGTCATCGCCTATGAGCCGGTGTGGGCGATCGGTTCCGGCAAAAACGCCGACCCCGAGCACGCGTACAAGACGATGAGATTGATCCGGCGCACGGTGGGGGAGATGATCGGCGCGGGCGCGGCCCGCAAGGTCCGCGTCCTCTATGGAGGGAGCGTCAACGCCGGCAACGTCGAAGCCTACGTCGAGCTGCCGCTATGCGACGGCTGCCTGGTGGGCGGGGCCAGCCTCGACGCCGACGAGTTCACCAAGATCGTGGAGGTGACGGCAGGGGTGTACGGCCATCGCTAGGGAGCTGGGAACCCTCGTTCTGCTGCGCCACGGCCAGAGCACCTGGAACCTCGAGATACCTGGATCCCCGTGCGGCGCAGCTGGCGGCTGAACGAACGGCACTATGGCGCGCTGGAGGGCCTGAACAAGAGGCAGACCGCCGAGAAATTCGGCGAGGAAAAGGTGAGGCTGTGGCGGCGGAGCTATGACGTCAGGCCGCCGGCGCTGGAGCTGGACGACGAGCGCCACCCGTCGCACGACCCGCGATATGCGGGCATGCCGCCCGAGCTGCTCCCCAGCGCTGAGTGCCTCGAGGACGTGGTGGAGCGGATGCTCCCGTACTGGTACGACGCCATCGTGCCGGACGTGGCACGCGAGGCATGCGTACTCGTTTCAGCCCACGGCAACAGCCTGCGCGCGTTGGTCAAGCATCTCGACGGCCTCACCGATCAGGAGGTGGTGGCCCTGGACATCCCGACGGGCGTGCCGAGGGTTTATGAGCTGAATCCGGATTTCACGCCCGCTTCCAGCCGGTACCTGGGCGATCCAGAAGAGATAGAGCGCCGCGCCACGGCGGTTCGGAACCAGGCATCCCAAGCTCGCTAGACTTGATCTCGTAATCGAGATCGAAGCCTGCTGACAAGGGGGTCGCACGACATGGCATACGAGGTTCCGCCGCTTCCATACGCGTTCGATGCGCTGGAGCCGCACATCGACGCGAAGACGATGGAGATCCACCACGACAAGCACCACACCGCCTATGTGAACAACGCCAACGGCGCTCTCGAGAAGCACCCGGAGCTGGCAAGCAAATCGGTCGAGGACCTTCTTCGCGGCATCAACTCCGTGCCCGAGGACGTTCGCACCGTGCTGCGGAACAACGCGGGCGGGCACTCGAACCACTCGATCTTCTGGACCATCATGGGCCCGGGCGGGGGCGGCGCACCGTCGGGCCGGCTGGGTGACGCGATCGACAGCGCGTTCGGAAGCTACGACTCGTTCAAAGAGCAGCTGCAGAAGGCGGCCGTCGGCCAGTTCGGAAGCGGCTGGGCGTGGCTGCTGCAGGACTCGGGCGGTAAGCTCCTGATCAAGTCGTACCCGAACCAGGACAGCCCGTACATGGAAAACATGACCCCGGTGCTCGGCGTCGACGTTTGGGAGCACGCCTACTACCTGAAGTACCAGAACAAGCGAGCGGACTACGTGACCGCATGGTTCAACACGCTCAACTGGAAGACCATCGAGTCGCGCTTCAAGCACTAGCGATGGCTCAGATCAAGAACGCGCTGATCATCATCGAGGTCGTGCTGGCGGTCCTGTTGATGGCCGGCGTCCTCCTCCAGACTCCGAAGGCTTCGGGGCTCGGCGGCACCATCGGCGGCGGAGGCGATGGGCTGGGCGGCGGGTATCGCACCCGCCGCGGGTTGGAGCGGCAGGTTTACTGGACGACGTGGGTGCTCACCGCTGCGTTCCTGCTGTGCTCGGTGGCCAACATCTGGGTGACGACTCATCCGAAGTAGGCTCGTAGGGGCCACCGCCCTCGCCGCGGTGGCGCTCATGAGCTGCCAGCCCGTCGCCACGGTGCCCAAGCCCGCGCGGGGCGGTACGGCCGTCGAGGCGCTCGTCGGCCAGGCCGGAGTGCTGAATCCCCTGTTCGAGGCGGATGACACCGCGCGGGACGTCGACAGCGTGATCTACCAGGGCCTCACGACCGTGAACGCCGACCAGACAGTCGTCGGCCTGCTCGCGTCCGATTGGACGGTCTCCAACGACCATCTCACCTACACGTTCAACGTGCGCACGGGAGTGCGGTGGGCCGACGGGCAGCCACTGACCGCTGACGACGTCCTGTTCACCTTCCACGTCCTGCAGGACCTGGAGTACGCCCAGCCCGGCGCGGTCGATTGGCGCCAGGTCGGAGTTGCGGCCGGCGGCCCGAACCAGGTGGTGTTCAGCCTGAAGTCGCCCAGCGCGGCCTTCCCGCTGGCGCTGCGGGTGGGGATCATCGCCAAGCATCTTTTCGACGGCATGTCCCCGCCGCAGATCGCCGCCAGCCCTTTCAGCGCCATCCGAGCGCTCGGGACCGGCCCGTTCAAGGTCGTCGGCATCAACGCGCTTGCGATCACGCTCGACCGCAACCCATACGCCGACCCGCAGCCGTACCTGGATCACCTGATCCTGCGCACGTATCCGGTCGCCGATCCGCAGATGGCGATCCGTGCAGTGCTGCAGGGGACGGCCGACCTGGTCGGCGGCCTGGAGCCGCAAGAGGTGCTGGCGCTGCAGGGCCGCACCGACGTGAACGTGCAGGACGTGAAGACCTTCACCAATGCGTTCGTGGCGTTCAATCCGAATGCGGCCGGCCCTACCTTCTTCGCGGATGTCAAGGTCCGGCTCGCCCTGACCCAGGCGATCGACCGGCAGCGCGTGCTCACCGAGGTCCTCGCGGGTCGCGGTGATCCCGACCCCAGCCCGATCCCCGCCGGCGACTGGGCCTACTCGCCATCCGCCGCAGGCATCCATCCGTACGATCCGGTGGCTGCCGCGAAGGCGCTCGACGCCGCGGGCTGGGTCCTTTCTCCAGGATCCAGGCTGCGCGCCAGGGCGGGAGTGCCGTTCAAGTTCGAGCTCGTGGTGGCGAACCCGTTCCCCAACCATCAGATCGCGGACGCGGTGGCGAGACAGCTGCTGGAGATCGGCATCGAGGCCGACGTCAGGGCGGTCTCCGCATCGGACCTCGTCCAGAAGTTCCTGATCGGCCACAACTTCCAGTCGGCGCTCGTCGCCTTCGACGTCGGTCCCGACCCCGACATGAATTCCGTGTGGCACTCAGGCGCCGACCCCGGGGCGCTCAACTTCGCTTATTCGCGTGGGTGGGGTCTGATCGACAAGGATCTCGAGGACGGCCTGGCCGCCGTCGACCGCCAGTCTCGGCTGGCCGCGTACCTCGATTTCCAGGCTCAGATGGCCGACGCGGCGCCCGCGATCTTCCTCTACTCGCCCCACTATGACTACGCCATCTCGCAGCGCGTGCGCGGAGTGCGGATGAACAACGTCATCGAGCCCGAGGACCGCTTCCAGTACGTGACCCAGTGGTACGTCAACACAAGCGGCTGATTGGAGTTAGGAGGCAGGCGATGGACTTGGGGCTGAAAGGGCGCAAAGCCCTGGTCGCGGCGGCAAGCAAGGGCCTGGGACGCGCGTGCGCGGAGGCCCTGATCGGTGAGGGGGCCGAAGTCTTCATCTCGTCGCGGGATGCGGTGTCGATCGAAAGCACGGCCAGGCAGATCGGCGCGGCGGGCTGGTTCGCGGCTGACGTCTCCAGGCCCGGTGACCCCGAGGAGCTGGTGAAAGATGCGATCGCCCGCCTGTCGGGCCTGGATGTCCTCGTCATCAACGCCGGCGGCCCGCCGCCGGGCACGTTTCAGGGCACGCCGCTCGAGCAGTGGGACGCTGCTTTCAACCTCACCCTCATGAGCGCCGTACGGTTGATCACGGCAGCGCTGCCGCACCTGAAGCGGTCGGCCCAGGGACGCATCGTCTGCATCACATCCATCTCGGTCCGCCAGCCGATCCCCAGCATCGCGCTCTCGAACGCGATGCGCGCGGCGGTCACCGGCCTTGCCAAGACCCTGTCGCGCGAGCTCGCGCCCGACCGGATCACGGTCAACTGCCTTGCCCCCGACGCCATCCTCACCGATCGAACCCGCAACCTCGCTATCGCGGCGGGTGAAGATCCGGAGGAAAAGATCAAGCGCGACGCCGCCGCTGCCCCGATGGGGCGGCTCGGCGATCCTGCCGAGTTCGGCGCCGCTTGCGCTTTCCTCTGCTCGAAGCAGGCCGGTTACATCACCGGCCAGACTCTGGGCATCGACGGCGGCACGCTTCTTGGTGTGCACTGACGCCCGCTGAGAGGACGTCTTGGGTACCAGGAGCGAGAGGGACTGGGAAGAGGGAGTGGCGGGTGGGCCTGGTGGTTTTCAGGCGCGTTTTTAGTGTTAACGTATTGACTCCAAACAAATGTTTGGTATACTGATCGCACCTGACCATGCACTTCACTCAGGTGGTTGCGAACAGATCACTCAGGGGGCGGCGATCCACTGGATCCGAGCTCGGCGAGGTAGTCGAGCCTTGCCGGTCCGGCCCACGATCTTCTCGTAGGGAAGCGGGTCAACACGAACCGCGTTCTCGAGCAGACGCCTGAAGAGCAGACCACGATGGCGCGAACGCCGGCGATTGAAGCGGAAGGTGAACTCGTCCAAGTAATAGTCGATGTGGTCGAGGCTGGCGGCGCCTTGATGGGTGCCGAGCACAGCCAACGCTTGAGCAAGGCGACGACCAGATGGACGCGCGGCAGCAGTTCGGTGGCAGCCGTCTTGCCGCGGCCACGGAGGACGACAGGCTGGTGGTCGTAGCCAGCCATCCCGAGATTCAAGTAGCCGAGGTAACCGTCGGTGTGAACCAGGCTGCCTTGCCTGACGACCGCTTTGACAAAGCCCTCCATGCTGCCGGCGGAAGCGTCACCGAGTCGCTTCATGCGAACTCGGCCCATGCCCCGGCCTCGTTCCTCGATCGCAATCACGACCTAAGCCTTGGTCGTCGTCTGACGGCCGAAGACGCCGGGCTCGACCCCACCGACCCAGGTCTCGTCGACCTCCACGGTTCCCTCCAGGAGGTCGCGGTCGGGACGGACCATTGCGTGTCGCAACTTATGGAGCCAGGCCCAGGCGGTGCGGTAGCTACCCAAGCCGAGAACCTGCTGAACGGTCATAGCGCTGGCCCCTTGCTTCTGGGTGGTGACCAGCCAGATGGCGTGGAACCAGACCCGGAGCGGCTTGTGGGTGTCCTGAAAAATGGTCCCGGCCGTGACGGTGGTCTGGTGGCCGCACTGAGCGCACTCGAGGAGTCCAACTCGGCCCGTCTCCCAGGCCTTTTGACCTCCACACCGTGGACAGAGGAAGCCGTCGGGCCAGCGCAGACGAACCAGGTACTCCCGGCAGCTGGCTTCGGTGCCGAAGCGGTCGACGAACTCGTCGAATGTGCGCGGATAGTCCTCGATGGCAGAGAAACTATTTCAAACTCAACCTGAGTCAAGTGCATGGTCAGACTGATCGCATGCTGGGGGAAGGGGGCACACCCCTCTCTGAACTAGAGGCGGCGATTCGTGGGGTTGCAGTCTTGCGACCCAGACATCGATCCCAGGCGGCTGCGAGCCGCCATTGATGCCCTGGAAGGCGTCTTCTCGGCGGTCGTGAAGCGCGGTCAGGAGCGCGGCGATCATCTCGTCGCCGGCAACATCAGTGCCGCCTCCTGGATCAGCCGGACCTGCGGCATGTCCGTCACCTCCGCGGCCGATCGGCTCTGCGTCGGCGAGCAGCTGGCAGCACTGCCCAAGGTGGCTGCCGCTTTGAGCTCGGGCGAGATCGGCTACCAGTCCACCTCTGTCCTCTGCCACCTGCGCGAGCAGCTCGGTGAGAAGCGAGATCTCTTCGACG
>WNGK01000089.1_pt1 | contig 133762 bp, 131 predicted proteins | sample 5400601 | NCBI WGS metagenome assembly WNGK01 (sample SAMN13153376, study PRJNA577476) | soil metagenome | isolation source: 60 cm soil or saprolite under Garry oak tree replicate 1 | place: USA:California | collected 2016-06-15 | reverse complement strand
AGGAAGACCACGAGAAGAAGACAACCGCCCCTGTAATCAACAGAAAGTTCCGTGTTCGGGCCCTGCCCGTTCTTCGGTTTTCACCTTTGCACTTGTCGCTGCAGAATTCTTTGCCCATGTCGATGAGTGTTCCGCAGACTGGGCAGTGCTTGTGTTTTGTGGTTGTGGTTGGTTCCTCGCGGCGGTATTTGGACAACTATCCTTCTAGCCTTCCTTCAATCATCTGCCTCGAAGGCTTGTAATTGCTGGATTCTCCAAGTAAGGTGCAGTTGTTCTGCTACCCTTTCCAGCAGTTCCTTGTCGGCGGGGTTGAACGCCTCCACCCTATCGCTGTCAATGTCGATTTCTCCGATGACGCCATTCCGCCCCACGATCAGGACGACGATTTCCGACCTTGTAGATGGGAAGCACATTAAGTACCTGGGGTCCTTGCTAACGTCTGGTACGAGTATTGTCTCGCCTGACTTCGCAGCCGAGCCGCAAATGCCCTGCGCTATCGGGATCGTGACGTGCTCAGTCTCAGCGTCGCCAGCATAGGCTGCAGGAAAAAGCGTTTCACCTTTGACAAGGTAGACCCCGACCCAATTGTAATAGGTGGAGCTTTCCCTAAGCGTGCGCAGGAAGTCGGGGATGGCCCTTGATTTAGGCTGTGATGCCAGCACTTCCTGTAGCCGGTGTAGAATGTTGCTTGAATCGACCTGTGCTTGTCTTGCGCTTGTCATTGCTGAATCCGTTATTCTATGTAGAACCCCTCAAGGGATTCTTATATCATTCTCAACTTCAGACTAAGAGAGGAAGGCCTTGAACAAGATCCAGTGGCTGGACTGGGGAAGGGATAGTTTTGAGAAGGCCCGAAGTTCGGGAAAGCCGATACTTCTCGACATTAAGGGCTCCTGGTGCCACTGGTGCCACGTTATGGACAATACGTCGTACTCTGACCCTGCGGTAATTGACACTATCAACAAGCACTTCATCCCGGTTAGGGTTGACACTGACAAGAGGCCCGATGTGAACCGTCGCTACAACATGGGCGGGTGGCCCACTACCGCTTTTCTGGATAGTGAGGGACGGATAATTACTGGGGGAACATACATCCCGCCACAACAGCTGCGGGAAGTGTTGCGTTCCGTCCTAGATTATTACGGGAAAAACAAGGGAAAGGTTCGCAGCAAGCTGGAGCCGATCAAGGTCCCCCTAGCAACTGGCGAACCGCTAACAGAGAGAGTTGCCAAGGATATTGCAACATCGATCGGTGTCAATTTCGACATTGACTATGGGGGTTTTGGCCTTGAACCAAAGTTCCCCCACACTGAAGCACTAGACCTTGCAATGTTACGTTACAGGTATCACGGAGAGAAAGAGATGCTTACCGTAGTCAACAAGACCCTAGAGAAAATGGGCCGGGGAGGCATGTATGACCAAGTGGAAGGTGGATTCTTCCGGTATTCGACCACCAGAGACTGGAGCATTCCCCATTTCGAGAAGATGGCCGAGGACAACGCGAAACTGCTGGGTGTTTACCTTCGAGCTTCTCAACTTACAGGGAACGGATATTTCAAAGAAGTTGCAGAAGGAATAGTCGGGTACGTTCAGGCGAAACTCTCAGACCAGGAGAACGGGGGCTTCTATGGTAGCCAGGATGCTGACGAGGAATATTACAAGCTGGACCGGCAGGGGCGAGGCACCGCGAAATCTCCCAGCGTCGATGCTACGTTCTACACTAACTACAATGCGCAATTCGTCTCGTCGTACCTTCTCGCGAGCGTAGCGTTGGATCGTACGGACTTGGCAAGTTTTGGTCTCAGGACACTCGACCGAATAATGGAGAAAGCTCAGAAGGGCGTTGGGGTTCCCCATTACTGGGGCACGGGGGCCTCAGACTTGAAAGGCCTTCTTGCTGACCACGCGTCTCTTTTGCACACGTTTCTAGACGCCTACGAGTATACAGGGAAGTGGGCTTTTGTTGCGCGTGCGATGGAGCTGGCCGATTTTTCGTTGAAGACTCTTCTTGACGAAGAGGGCGGTGGATTCTATGACATTCCCAAATCTGAATTTGAAGTTGGCGAATTGAGGTCTCGGGACAAACCATTGGATGAGAACAGCACCATGGCCTTGGCATTGCTACGTCTGTCCTGGGTTACCGAAACAGAGCGGCTGGCTGAAGTGGCAGGGAAGGCTCTCCAGGTCTTTACCGATAGCTACGAGAGGCACGGCCTAATGGCGGCCGGCTATGGGGTAGCACTGGACTCGTATTTGAGCGGCCCCATCGGAGTTACTGTTGTGGGCTCCCAGAAGAGTAAAGCCTTCCAAGCCTTCAAGCTCCAATCCCTCAAATTGTACCCGGCCCGCAGAAACATTCTCTATCTTGACTCGGCCAAAGATGCGGAAAGGATGAAGCGGCTCGGGTATGAAGCGTCGGGGGGAACACGGGCCTACGTATGTGTTGGCAAGGTTTGCGGGCCACCCTTGCAGGAGCCTTCTCAAATCGAGCCGTCGCTCTCCTCCCTTCTTCATGGGCCTAGCTCGGGAACCGTTTCCTAGAATTTCTCTCCAATATTTGGCGCCAATCCTCTGCTAGAGTTTCTTGAAATGCGCTAGGAATCTCGCTTGCCCAACCCCGACCTGATTCTGCACGGTGGACGGATTTACCCTCGAGTGGATCGGCAAGACGCTTTCCAAGCGGTGGCGGTCTGGAAAGGGCGGGTAGCGGACATTGGTTCCGATAGGGACATTCTGAGGCTGAAGGGAACATCCGTTGAAACAGTGGATCTCCTGGGACGGGTTGTAATACCTGGCCTCTCAGATTCCCATATTCACCTGCTGGGGTATGGGATGCTTCTTCGAACACTGGACCTTAGTGGGGCACGCTCGATCCCTGAGATCCAACAGGCTGTAGCGGCTGCTTCCGAGAAGAAAGAGGAGGGCGGATGGATTGTGGGGAGGGGCTGGGACCAGGAGAAACTCAGGGAGCATCGCTACCTGAACCGGGATGATTTTTCAACGGTTCGGCGGCCAGTTTTCCTGCGGAGGATATGCGGCCACATAGGCGTGGCCAACGCTCAAGCACTTTCCATGGCAGGGATAACAAAGACTACATCTGCTCCGGCGGGCGGGCTGGTTGAACTCGACTCTTCAACGGGGGAGCCTTCGGGGGTTCTGAAGGAAAGGGCTCAGGAGCTTGTGCTCGACTCCATACCTGTGAGTGAGGACGAGGTGGAGCTGGCTCTCTCTTCAGCAGCCAAGAGGCTGCTCCGAGTCGGGCTCACCTCTCTTCACTGCATCGTGGAGAGTGTTCTGGAGCTGAAGGTTCTTCGCCGTTTGAAGAACCTGGGCAAGATTCGACAGTCGATCTACGCTATCCTTCCCCTGGGGTTGTTGGATGGTGCGGTCGGGTTGGGTATGGGCACCGAGGTTGGTCTTGGCGGGTTTAGGATTGGCGGTGTGAAAATTTTTCTTGACGGTTCTCTGGGAGCCCGTACCGCAGCCCTAAGTGAGCCCTACAGTGACGACCCGTCAGCTGGGATGTTAACCATGGAAAGGGGCGAGTTGGACAGGGCGGTAGAGAAAGCTGTGAGTTCGGGCTTCCAGCTTTCTATCCATGCTATAGGAGACAGGGCAGTGGAAGAAGCAGTAGATGCCATTGAAAGGGCCCGACATGTCTGGAATGGTAGAGAGCTCAGGCATCGAATAGAACACTCATCTCTCGCTCCCCCAAAGCTCGTTTCAAGGCTACGCAGAAACAGAATCGTGGCCTCTGTCCAGCCAAGCTTCATCCCCTCTGACAGCTGGGCTGTGAAGCGTCTCGGGTCCCGTAGGGTCCAATACCTCTACCCCTTCCGTTCCATGATCCGGGCGGGGATTCCACTGGCGGCAGGCTCCGACTGCCCAGTGGAGGACCCTAACCCGTTTCGAGGAGTCTGGTCTGCAGTCGCGCGTCCAGGTCTCGGGCCTAGTGAAAGGCTGCAAGTTGGCGAGGCTTTGGCCTCTTACACCACGGCTTCATGCTTCGCCTCCTTCTCTGAGGAATACCGGGGAACCCTAGAGCCCGGGATGCTGGCTGATATGGTGGTCTTGGACCGGGACCCGTTCCGCTGCTCAGTTGACGATCTACGGAAGATCAAGGTCTTAGAAACGCTTGTTGGCGGGAAGCGGGCCTTCACAGGATAAAGCGCGCCCTGAGGGGTGTAACCTCTGGCGTGGACTGGATGTGAGAGGTGGTTCACGTCTCTGGCTGCTGTGGCCATTTTTTCTGGGCCGTTTTCGCTGTCTGGTCGTTCTTTTGAAAGTCTGGGGTGGTCCCGGGTAGACATGGCCTTGTCTCAGGTTTGGAAGTGGGCTGTGAAACGGCTTGGGTTACGAACGAGCTTGGCCTGGTACAAAATCGGGTTTGCATTCTAGAACCAGATTCGTTTGGGGCCGCCGCCTAGAGCGGAGATTTCACCCTTCTTACATGTAGAATAGTGCCTTGTGGCTAGCGCCAGAATCTGTCTTTGAGCGCTTCCTTTTCGGCCTCAATCAGTGCCTCGAAGAACTGGGGCGTGGGTTTACTGTATTTTCTGAGGATGTCCTCTGCGGCCTCGGCGGGTATTCGACGCCCTGACAAGGTGTATACGGCAAGTGTGCCATGTTTGCTGACCAGCTTGGAGGTTTCTTCTGCCCGGGCGAGGATTTCTTTCTCCCGTTCGGAGAGTCGGAGTCCCTTCTTGGATAGTACCTTCTTCACATCCTCGTCGGGTATTCCGAGCACGCCGAGGCTGTTGGCCCCGCATTCTGGACATTTGAGGATCTTCTGCATGTCTTTTACCCTCTTCATCTCCACGTAGTTCCAGCAGCTAGTGCACACCAGGGTTTTCACCTCGTTGAGAATTCTGGCTTTGGTCGATTCGACCAGGATCAGGTTCATCTTCTCGGTGGGTATCAGGTCTGTTCTTCTGCTGATTCTCTCCAGCCCAATCCTAGCGATCGGTGTAACCTCGCCCTGGGCTTTGACAATCTTCAGCTCAACGTCTCCCTTGTTGATGGCTTCTAGAACCTGTTTTGTGTGGGGAACGTCTAGGTCCTTCTCGAACGTTTCTCGAACAGCCTCGTCCATGATCACGGTGTCTTCGAAGCTCTTGGCCAGCTGGCGGAGGGTCATGCTGCTAAGGTCCGTCCACTTCGAAATGGCGCCGAACCGGCGGGCAACGTGGACGAGCCTTCTTTTGAAGAGGCCGGTTCTCTTGGAAGCTGCTATCGCTGTCTCGTCGAGGTTGACTGAGCCGAGCCTTCGGAGGGTGTTCAGCACGTCCTCGGCGTCGCTGGCTCCGACGGTCTGGAATACAAAACGGTAGGGGTCTTGCTGTATTCCCACGCTTCCGCCTGACTCGTCCGATAGTAAGTGTCCGACCAGCCTGGCTAGGGTGCGGTTGACTAGTGTTCCGAGGTGGGAGTTGACTATTATGAAATCATCCCATTCCTCGATCGTCAGTAGCCTGTCGCTGGGAACTGGGATTCCCTCTTCGCACTGCCCCACCGTCTCCGTCAACGCTTTAGCGATGGTTGAGGGCTCCGCGGGGTATTCCTGGCTCAGCTGCCGGGAGATTTCGGCCAAGTTCTTACCCTGCTTGTACAATTCTTCGCTCAAGCGTCGGACCTTGCCTACCTCGGCCGCGATCTCGTATGGGACGGGAATTTCTTCTCCGACCCAGCTTGGAATGGCCCCTGTGGGGTCGGAGATTGCCTTGACCATTATCTTGTCTCCTCTGATGCTCACCATCATCCACGGTGTTCCTCTGACGATGAACTTGGTGCCTGGCTGGCCGTATTCAGCTACGAAGGCTTCATCTAGCACTCCAATAGCCGAGTCGCCTTCCTGGTCGATGACCAGGTATTGTTTCTGGTCGGGTATCATGGAGAGTCTGTTGAAGTAGTAGCGGTAGAGGTCTTTGACCCTCTGGGGCCGCATGACCACCTTGTCCTGCTGGGAGACCCAGGCCAGGCGTGGGAAGCGGGCGTGCATGTACCCCACGACTGCTTCAACATCTTTTTCCGACACGTTCCTGTACGGGTAGGCCTTCCCTGCCAACTCTACGATTTCATTATAGTACCATTTCCGATTCTGAATCAGCAGCCCAGCTATCTGGTGGGATAAGGCGTCCAGGGGCTTTTCTGGAACAGTGACTTCCTCCAGATTCTCCTCCAAAGCCCTGCGGGCGATGACGAGGGCTTCCAGAGTATCATCCGAGTCCAGGGTTATGATTACGCCGTCAGCCATTTGGCCAACGCTGTGCCCTGACCGTCCTACCCTCTGGATAAGCCTGGTGACCTGGTGGGGGCTCATGTATTGGATGACATAGTCTATCCTTCCGACATCGATCCCAAGTTCCAGGCTAGAGGTGGCGACTAGTCCCCTGATTTCACCGCTCTTCAGGGCCCGTTCTGCCGTAATTCGGGCTGGCTTCGAAAGGCTTCCATGGTGGATTGAAACGGGGAAGTCTACGTCCCAAACTTTGAACCTGCTCGCCAGGACCTCAGCATTAGACCGGGTGTTGGTGAAGAGGATGACGGATTTGTGATTCTTGATCATCTCTCTCATGACCCTCAGCCTGGCGGCGACTTCTGGATGGGTGAAGATCCGCCCGGCGAGTTGAAAGTCTGGTCCTTTCGCCTCGGGAAACAGAATTTCCAGCCTCATCTTGCGAGCGACAGGGACGTGAACTACCTCAACGTCACGGTTGCTACCAACCAAGAATTTGCCTATTTTTTCGGGAGACCCGATGGTTGCCGAGAGCCCTACAAGCTGGAAGTCTCGCTGGGCGACCCAGCGGAGTCGTTCGATTCCCAGGGACAACTGGCTTCCACGTTTATCCTCAGCTAGTTCGTGAACCTCGTCGATTACTAGAAATCGAATGGCTCTCAGGTGGCGTCGCATCACTCTTCCCGGAAGAATGGCCTGGAGAGTCTCGGGCGTGGTGATCAGCATGTCGGGGGGGCTTTTCGCCTGAAACGAGCGCTCCCTGACCTCTGTGTCACCATGTCGGACGGCGACCTTTAGATCGATTTTATTTCCCCACCACTGGAGCCGGTCAAGGAGGTCTCGGTTGAGTGCTCTCAGAGGTGTGATGTAGAGAACCTTCACGCCCGGGGCTTTCTCTGGATCCGCCATGAGTCGGGTGAGGATTGGAAGCATGGCGGCTTCCGTCTTGCCGCTGGCCGTTGGAGAAATGAGAAGAACATTCTTCCCTTCAAGAATGGGAGGGATTGCCTTTGCCTGGGCTTCTGTGGGTTTCTCGAACCCTTTTTCCCTGGCAGCATCAACGAGGGGCTTGGCCAGCAGCTCAAACACACTTGACAATAATGCGGGTCGAGAAAACCTAGAAAGGATTAAGGGGCCAGACAATCGTGCTGGGGTTCCTAGGACCGGTCGTTTCTTGAGTAAGGACCTGGACAAGGCGTGGCGTGAGAGGCTTGTCAAGAATCATCTGGACCTTATCATTCTCCGGCTGTTGAAGATGAAACCCCGTTGGGGTTACGAGGTGAACTTGGAGATTCGGGACAGGTTCAAGGTCTACCTGAGCGCTGGGACGCTGTACCCGCTCCTCCATTCTATGGAGGAGAAGGGGTATCTTCAGGCTGTCTGGGAGGCGGAGGGGGGTCGGGGACGCAAGGTCTACAGGATTACTGAGAGAGGTGAGGATTTCCTAGGGGCCGGGTCCCGGGCGGCGGAAGAGTTTTTGAAGCGGATTCAGTACGAAGTTGAGATAGGGCCTTTCCAGCAGAAACATGCCTAGGCAAGATGCTATCGGTTGAGCAGCTACATTCGCCGTTTCTGGTCCTATCTTGGAAGGAATGAGACTGCCAAGGGCCTCTTTCTTGTCGGAGTTGTTCTTCTTGGCGCCATTGGTATCTGGGCGGGAATCAGGGTTGCCCTAGGTACAGAGTTTCCGGTGCTTGTCGTTTCGTCGGGGAGCATGTGCCAGCGGGACTCTAACCCAACAGTTGACAGGTGTACTCTCGCCATCGGCGACCTTATAGTTATTAGGGCACGGGATCCGAGCACGATAGTTGCTAGTAATGTTACCACCGCCGGCGTAGAACCTAACGGTTCCATAATCGTGTTCAGGCCTCCTGCTCTATATTCGAATAATGACCCGAACTTCCTTGTCGTTCATCGGGTCATAGCGAAGTCCCATACCAGTCAAGGTTATTTCTTCGAAACTAGGGGGGACGCCAACGGTCAGCCCGGCGCTTGCAACTGCCTCAATGCCAACGATCCTTGGGACGCAATCGGGGGGGGAGTCCCTGCGGCGAACGTGGTCGGCGTCTTTCAGTACACTGTACCCATCCCGTATCTGGGTTCCACAATTCTTGCGATTCGGGGTTTCATGTACAACGACGTGACAGGTCAGCCACGGCCCGAGGGGCTCGCGGTGATTGTCCTGCTAATAGCGGCCTTGTTTGCGTTTGAGATCATTGAGCCCTCTAAGAGGAAATCCTCATCGCCGGACAAACAGGCTCCGCCCAAGATTGAGACAGACAGTCCTATTGCAGGTGAGGGCCCTGACGCGCCTCCAGGCACTGGCTAGTTCCCTTTCAGCAAGAAAGCGGAAAGATCGCGGAAATCTTCGACCAAACCCCGGCAACGGTTAGGTTTCCGTTGACGGCACTATTTCTGGGTCTTTTGGCGAATATCCGCGAGGTCTTTCTCAACGGCGACTATTCGCTTAGGGCAGTTCGGACAGAAGGCCGGCAGTTGGGAGTAGATGTTGGAGGTAAGCTGAATGAAGGGTTGGATCATCTGGCTCATCGCCGCAGCGCCCGGTTCTGCAGGCATCACCTTGGAGCGTTGTTCCAAGTCTTTCATCTTGCCCCCGAGGATTGTTAGGACTGGGCATTCGCCAAGGCCATAAACGCACTGGTTATCAGAATCCGACTCCATCTTCGTCCCAGGTCAATTCAGAATAGCTTGATTAATACTTGCTCTCGGACCTTGGCCAGGAACCCCGGCCATGAAACATGACCTTGCAAACATGATTGTCATCGTTGACGGTAGGGTGGCTGGGGTTTCGGGGGACAAGTATCTTGGAGCCCTGATTGACCTTGGGGGTTCGAAGGCCAGTCTCGACAGAGTTGCTAAGATAATCCAGAGCTGCTTGCCAGGGACTCGGAAAGTTCAGGTTAATGTTTCGTCGGTCGAGAGAGGAGAAGTCGCTGCGAAACTCGTCAGTGTTCGGTCCGAGGAAGAGGTCGAACAACGGAAAGGCGGAATTGTCAAGGCTTCGGTTCGACAGTGCTCGAAGATGCTCCGTTTATCAGAATGGGCTACAGGTTTTGCAGCTTCTACTATAGACACGCTTCTGGACGCGGAATCGCATGTTCACGGGCATTCGACAAAAGAGGTCGAGCTCCACGAGCTTGGATCCGCGGATACCCTCGTGGACGTTCTAGGAGTAGCGTATCTTGCCGACGAGCTTGGACTTGGAGGGCTGGAATGGTGGTCGACCTCCCTATCCGTGGGTAGAGGAACGTCCCATTTTTCAGGCCGTGATTATTCAAACCCACCTCCGGCAGTTGCCGAAATACTTCGAGCCCATAGGGTCCCGATGAGCCCTGGCAAAGTGGAGCAGGAGTTGACAACGCCTACTGGGGCCGCAATAACTGTCAACCTTGCAAGGAACGTCTCAGATTTCTACCCGACAATTCGTCCGAGAAAGATAGGCTATGGTGCCGGGTCGAGAGAAATCAAGGAAGTTGCTAACGTTCTCAGAATAGTCACAGGGGAGCGAGTCGACCGGTCTCACTCTCATGACCAAGTTGTGGTCTTGGAAACGAACCTCGACGACGTTACGGGGGAGGTAATCGGCCATGCGATTGAGAGGGTGATGGAGGCTGGCGCACGCGATGTTACAGTAACCCCTGTTTACATGAAGAAAAACCGGCCCGGCCACATGTTCTCTGTTATCGTCGACGCGGGGAGGTCTGAGGAGTTGGCTAGGGTCATAATGGAGGAGACTGGATCCCTGGGTGTTAGAGAAATCCCCGTAAGGAGGCACATCACCCTTCGAACTACGGGGAAACGCGTACTTCAGGTGAAGGGAAATCAGTATCCCCTTAAGGTCAAGTCAGTCGTAGACGCGGAAGGTCGGATTCTGAGAGAAAAGGTTGAGTACGAGGACCGGAAACGGGTGGCCCGCAAGACAGGCATGAGTATCCTAGAAATCGATCATCTGACAAAGAAGGACAAATCCTCGAGGTAGGCTTTTCTGCGAAAAGATAGTTCTCGTCTAGATTCTCGAGTCGCTCGTCGTCGCTCCCCGGTAACGAACCTTTCCCTTGTCGCTTCCCTTTCAGCTCTCTACCTAGTGTTTCGGCTTGTTCCTACATTTCCCATGCTCGGAATTCCAGGCGCAACGTTCAGGGCGGGGGATTTCCTCGCCCCATTATACGGAATAGTACTGGGACCCTTACTCGGCCCGCTGGCTATTGCCATCGGGACGATAGTTGGATTCTCTACTGGGGCCCCTCCAGTCTTCCTGGGCCTCGACTTCCTCCCCAGTGCTTCCTGCGCAGCCATAGTGGGGCTGGTTACTCGCAGGAGACAGGTTGAGTCGTCAATCCTGAACTCGGTTCTGATCCTTGTCTTCCTATTGTTGCCCTTTACCTCGATTTTCATCTCAGTGGGAAACTATCTCGTTCCCTACGTGTGGTTGCACCTCGTAGGGCTCGCCCTTCTGGTATCTCCCATCGGGAGAAGAGCTGCCGAGGAGGTCACAGCCGGTTGGAGAGGTTTCAGAGAAAACGCCCCCAGCTATTTCCTAGGCCATTTCTGGGCCTATCTCGTCTTGGCTTTTGCAGGGACTATGGCTCAGCACATGATGGGCGGAATACTGACACAGCTAGTAGTAGGCATCAACTTTCACCAGATTCCAGGGAAGTATCATAGCTGGCAGGACTTTTGGACTTTCATCTTCTGGGTCTACCCGGTAGAGCGCAGCATAATAGCGCTGGTGGCAGCTCTTCTGGGATCAGCGTCAATCTTAGCTTTGAAAGCTTCCGGGCTCACTCATCGTCTTCCTTCTCTATGAGCTGCCCATCGCCAGAATTAGCGCCGTCAGGATTTCTTCTCCAAGCTCCTACGGCGAGCATGCTCGTTCTTCCCACGAGGACGGTGGTTTGTTGGGCCAAGAGCTTCCTTCTGAACAAGCTCCGAAAACTTGTCAGCTCCCGAGGCCAAGGACGCAAGGGCGAAGCTTGTAGTCTTAGCAGCTACGGTTCCAAAGGCGGCTGCCAGTCGTAGCCCAGAGGCGAATGCGGCCAGTGCGACGTCCTCAGCAGCTTGAATCGCCTCGGTAGAAGTCTCACCAGTCCGCTTTTTTGAGCGAGACGGGGCCGGCTTAGGATTGGGCTTTCGATTCTTCGTGGCTTGTTTGACCATTCGGGTCAATGTTCGACTATTTCCGATTCTATTTAAGATGGAACGAATTATTGCGAATCCGCAAGCTGTCTCGGTGTTGAAGTACGCTTGGCAACCTCGCATCCGACATGTCGCAATTCTCGAATGAATTTGGAAGCGGACGGTCAACCCTCAACCCGTAGCCAACCATTCGCACTCGTGGGCCTAGGGGCCAGCCAATAGTCCTCAAAGCTAAATCCAGCTGGGAAACCGTCAAAGTATACCGGTCCTTAACTAAAGGATGATGACTATGCCAGTTCCAAAACCCGCGTCTGAGGTTGAATCCGAGATATTCGAGTTCGCGAAAGAATTCGACCCCACCTCCGCTTATCTAAACGGGTTCAAGGAATACCTTGGAAAGCTCTTCATCCCATCCAGTCGAAACCTGGAGAAGTTTTCCCGTCGTGTAGAAGAGCTTAGACTCAAGGCCGAAAACAAATCCCAGGAAAAACTGCTCAACTCATTATCAGCCGCATACACCCTCGCCGAGCCCCAAGGAGTCCCGGAAAGCGTTCTCAACGCATACTTTGGGTACATGATCAAGGAAGGTGTCATTCCCAGCCACCTGCGCTCCCTAACCGGAAACGCGATTCGGGCAATGCAAATCGCTAGTGCCGAATATGCTGGCAAAGACTATCCTACTGGAATCCGAGTACTAACCCTAATCCGGTGCGAAGGCCTGCAGGAGATTCTCCGGACTGTCAAGAAGGAGACGCAGGACAAACAGTTGAAGGCTGGAATAGACGAGCTGTCTGAAGCCACTCGGAAATATGCGTCGATTTTCAGAGTCAACGGATTCAAGGGCCAGGCTTTTGACCAGTTGTACGGTCTGATAAAGAAGGACGGGTGGCCTTTAGGCCGAGAGAAAATCTACACGCAGACAATTCAACGCCTTTTCGATTATCCAGAAACTCCGGGGCAGGTTGAGGAGAAGGGCCTGCGGTACGTCGACCGGGAGTTGCCCCGGTTTCAACGCCTAACCAAGAGACTAGCAGCGAAGTATGGAGTATCCGCCAAGGCTGAGGATGTCTCTAAAGCTATTCGGGCCGAGAGAGCCATCAAGCCGGCTGGGATTATTCCGTTTCTCACAGAATTACGGAAGAGGGCGGTGAAGGTGGTGAACAGGCAGATTGTGCGGGTCAACCCTAAGTACGACACGAAGGTGATCGAGACTCCCCTCTATCTTTCCGGTATCTTTCCCAGCGGGGGAGCTTTCTTCTACGATATGTACACGGACAACCCCAAAGAAATATTCATCGCCACAACGGATCCCCGTCGGGACCCATCCACTGCCCCTGGGGAGCTGCTTAACCTTCTTGTCCATGAGGAGTATGGCCATTGCGTCCACGCGTCCAACTCGTCGGCCGCTTACGGGGCCAAGCCTACTCTGACCGACCTTATCGGGTCTCACCTGGGGGCGATTTCGGAGGGAATATCGTTCCAGAGAGAGCTTGAGTTTCTGAAAGTCATGGAGAAGCTCCGAGCGGGGAAGGGCTTGGATAAAGATGAGAAGGCTTTGGCTGAATTTTTTGAGAAGTATGGAGGTGTGGAGACAATGGCCGAGGAGTATGAATTCTACACTCTCATGTGGAGGATAATCAGATTCCTCCGGGTAGTAGGTGATGTTCGCATCAACTCGGGGAAGCAGACCCTTCCCGAATTCATCGAATGGGCCCACAAGCGCACCGGGCTTTCGAGAAACACTGTGTACAACCAGCTCTTTCCAGCCCACGAGGGAATCGGCCCGGGTTACGCTACATCGTACGCGATTACAGGTGAGGCCATACGGGAGCTCCAGAACAGGGCGGTTCGAAACGGGAAGAAACTCGTTGACTTCAACACGTACGCGTGTTCCATGGGCTTTCCCGCCCGAACAGTATTCGAGGAACGTCTCGCGGCCTTCGCCGCCAGATAGGCGGCGCCTGCTAGGACCCTAGAGACCTAGACTGGATTCGCACATTGATTCCGCGGTCCTTGAGGCGCGAGAGGACAAAGCGGAACGAAGCCGGGTCTCCCGCGATTTTCTCAGGCGGAACGACACCCTTCTGTGTAACCATTCTCTTTGCTAGTAGAAGAGCCACGGAGGTGCAAGGGTACGCTGTGGTTCGAGCCATGGCAGAGACCCGCCGTCGTTTATCGAACCTGTCCAGCACCGAGTAGGTGATCAGCCTTTTCTTACCTTGAGAAGCACCCTCGACCTCAATTCGTAGGACGAGGAGGTCCTCACGAAATCCCGCTGCGAATGCTTGTCTCAATACTTCGAGGCTGACTCTTCTGGGTTCTACCTCTGACCCGTCAAGTCTAACCTTCTTGGTGCTGAAGAACCCCAGCCGGCGTAGAGCATTAACAATGTCAGCGTGTCCCGGGTAGCGGAGGGTGAACTCATGCATCTCCCGGACTTTGGAAAATGTTCTGGGAAGCGTTCCCAGACCATCGGTTAAGAAATACTCCAGTTTTCCAACCCCCGGGAAGTTGAGAAAGCCTCGTCCTGTGAGTGGCTCGACAATCCTGCTGGCTCCATTCTCGATAACCCGGACTGGCCGGGTGTACTCGTTGATCACGTCGTCTAGGGAGAAGACAACACGATAATTCATCGGGGGCTGAGGTTTCTCCGGTATGCCCCCGACGAAGATTCTGACCCTGCGCATCTCATCCATCTTCTGTGAGGCGTCGCCAACACACATGTTGGTGAAACCTGGTGCGACCCCGCACTGAGGGACTAGGGTGCATTTGTTGGCCCGAGCTTTCCGGTTGAGACGGAGCGGGTCTCTGGGGGTATAGGAGATGTCCACGATATTTTTCCCAGCATCGACTGCTTGTTCCAGCAGCTGGAACCCTATCCTGCCTGGGAGGGCGCCGCAAACGATGTCGGCTTCTTCCATTACCCTCCGCAAGACTTGCTTGTGGGCGATAGTTGCCTTCACTTTTGTTAGGTTCCGAATGCCCTTGAGTTGGTCTAGATTGTTCTTCTGGGCATCGACAGCTGTGATGGAGGAGAATTGATTGGATGATGCTAGATCCCTAACAATCTCTGACCCAACTTTTCCGCAGCCTACGACGAGGGCTCTCATGGTCGTCTCCCGCCGTCCGCCTGCGTAGGTCTTCTTAAAAACCTGAAGGGGTCGGTGGGAACGCGCTATGAGAAAATCGACCTGATGCTGTCGGCGGCGACCCGTGGTAGAAGTTTCACCAGTTCTTTCTTTCTCAGCATTCGGGCTATGACCTTTCCTTGAAAGTCCATGTCTCCCATTTCCTCAATCTCTGCCACGTGGTTTCTCAGAACATTGAAAAGGCGGTCCAGGGTCTCATCTGAGAGGCCCGCGAAAATCTTCCTGGCAAGATTCATTCTTCGAAGGTCTGATTCGAACATCTTTTTCCAGTTCAAGTCATAGTCTCGAAGAAACTTGACACCGTCATCTCCTTTAGCGGCTGCAAAGGAGGACGCGGCCTGTCCCGCCAACCGGCCGCAGCACCCGCCGATGACAATGCCTCCTCCAGTGGTGTGTTTCACCTGTCCCGCGGCATCACCAGCCACCAGGAAGTTGTAGGACCAGCACTTGGCTATCGGCCCGGATACTAGAACTGAGCCTGACTTGGTGGCGTCAACTGTCGCCTCGGGCCAGTGCTGGGCGACCAGCCGGTCGAGGAGCTTCTTGACGTTTCCTTTTCTCGAGGCCAGCCCTACCCGGGCGCTGTAGTCGCCTGTTGGAATGCTCCAGGCAAAGAATCCGGGAGCATTCTCGCTGCCAAAGAAAAGCTCGACCAGGTCGCCCTGCTTCTTCGCCCCGACAAGCTCGTACTGTAGACCCGGGAGGAGCTGGGACCAGTCTGGTGTGTCCAGCCCGGCTTGTTCGGGTAGGCGGCTGCCGGCCCCACTCGCATCAACCACGACTTTGCACGAGACCTCATCTCCGTCCTGAAGAGTGACCTTGGCAGACCCGTCTTGTTGTCGCTGAAACTTGGAGGCTCGAGCGTTGGTCTTGAGCTCTGCTCCCGCGGCGATGGCTTGCTTGGCAAGGAACTGGTCTAGTTTCATCCTGTTTAGGATGAGGGCGACGGGGTCTGGTTTCCTCACCTCCACCGGCTCGCCGGTTGGCGGGTGGAACCTAGCGCCGTGGACAAGGCGTTGGCTGAAACTTGTATGAGGCTCCAGGCCTAGGAGTTTGAGGCCTTTGAGGCTCACTACGCCTGAGCAGTGGCTGGGGACTCCGACTTGTGGATGCTCTTCTAGAATCAGAACACGTCTTTTGTTTTTGGAAGCTTCGAGGGCTGCTTCGCAGCCGGCGACTCCTGCGCCCACCACGACTATGTCATAGTCGGCCGCGAGAATTACCCGCCTGGGGCTGTCAGTAGCCTTCGAACTCGATTCTGAGGGTTAACCCCTTCAGTTCTCGAGCTAGTTTCTTTACGACTTCGAAGTCGACGGGGCTGCGCCAGGGCCTCCGGCCGGTGAGAATGACCTTGGTTTCCCTGCTGCCGTCGGGCAGCCATATAGTGTTGATTGTTAGAATGGAGAAGGGGGTAAACAGTTCTTCGAGGAAGTCTCTTTCGTCTCCACCGTGGCTTAGAACCCTGACCCTTTTCCCAACACGGTCGCCGAGGCTTTTGGCCAGCTTGGCGCCTGAGGCCAGGAACGTGTCCATGCCTCTTCGGTCGACCATTAGGGCCATGATGTCGCCGGCTTCAACAGCCTTGTGAAAGGTTACGTCTTGTAATGGCGGGTTTTCTTTTTCGAGTTCGGTGATGCTTCTAATGACTCTAATGTCGAGGTCGCTGATTTGGCCTTTTCGAAGCTTTTCTTCGCAGCGCGAACAGAAGATTCCGCTCTTGACGCAGAAGTTGTCAAGTATTGTCTTGACCATAGTCTAGCTCGCCTCAACTCTCCCTGATCGGTCCAGTCCGCCTTTCGCCATCGCCATGACAGGCTGCTGGGTGAAGGGTTCTTTCGCTACTTCGACTGGTCGGACCGACAACAAGAGTTGGCCGCCTCCCGCTTCATAAAACCATTGCGGTGAGTCTTCTGTGAAAACAGCCAAATACTCTACCTGTTCCCCGGCATTTGCTGACCTTCGAGGAATGCTAGGAAATGAAGCTCTTCGAGTATGAAGCCAAGTCATTGGCCCAGAACCTTGGGATTCCGACCCCCAAGGGTGTTGTTGTCGCCACTAGCGAGGAAGCTAGAGATGCTCACAAACGGTTAGGGGGCGATGTGGTGATTAAGGCTCAGGTGCTGGTCGCGGGAAGGGGGAAGGCTGGTGGGATCAAGTTTGCCAGCAAGCCGGACGAGACCCGTGACCGGGCTGCTGAAATTTTCGGGTTGTCGATCAAAGGGGAGAAGGCCAAGAAGGTTCTGGTTGAGCAGAGGCTGGCCACGAAGAAGGAGTTGTTCGTGAGTATCGTTCAGGATAGGGCGAACAGGTGTCAGACAGTGTTAGCGTCTGCTCAGGGTGGAATTGATATTGAGCAGGTTGCGAGGGAGGCTCCGGAGAGGCTGGTTCATCACCGGCTTGACCCGGTGTTCGGGATGAGGTCTTTCGACGCCCGGGATGTGGCTTTGAAGCTGGGTTATGGTGGCCAGCAGTTGAACCTTCTGACGGACCTGCTTTCGAACCTCTACAGGCTTTCCGTGGTGTACGATGCGGAGCTTGTTGAAAGTAATCCACTGGTTGAAACCCAGGAGGGAAAGTTTGTGGCCGCGGACCTCCGGGTGACCATGGATGACAATAGTTTGTTTCGTCACCCTGAGTTCCAGGAGCGTTCCAAGGAGGTGAGTGGGGAGGTGTCCCCTCTTGAGGCGAAGGCTCGGGAGAGGGGTTTAGCCTTCGTGGAGCTCGAGGGGGATATTGGAATCATCGGGAATGGGGCGGGCCTGGTGATGGCAACGATCGACTTGGTGAAGTACTATGGGGGTAACCCTGCGAACTTTTGCGATGTGGGCGGCGGGGCGAATGCTGACCATGTGGCTGCTGCCTTGGACGTGATCCAGTCTTCGGAGAAGGTGAGGGCGGTCTTCGTTAATATTCTTGCCGGCATTACACGGTGTGATGAAGTTGCTAAGGGAATAATTGAGGTGAAGAAAGTGCTGGGGCTCAAGAAGCCGCTGGTGATTAGAATGTCGGGGACGAACCAGGAAGAGGGTAAGAGGATTCTGGCTTCGGGGGGCTTGACGGCCTTTGACAAGATGGATGAGGCTGCTAAGTTGGCTGCTGGGAAAGGAGGGTTCTGAGGATGCCTGTTTTGATTGGCCGGGAGACCCGCGCCATCGTTCAGGGGATTACGGGTAACCAGGGGTCCTTCCACACCCAGTTGATGCTGGACTATGGGACTAGGATTGGTGCGGGCGTCACGCCGAGCAAAGGGGGAACCAGTGTTCGCGGGGTTCCTGTTTACGACACGGTGGCTACTGCCCTTGAGAAGTATGATGCCAACGCGTCGATCATTTTCGTACCAGCGCCGTATGCGAAGGAGGCTGCTATGGAGGCTGTTGACGCGGGCTTGAACCCTGTTATTGTGATTACTGAGGGTATTCCCGCCCGTGATGCGATGGTTATGGTGGCTTATGCAAAGGAGCGGAACGCGGTTATTGTGGGCCCGAACACCCCTGGGGTGATTACGCCTGGGGAATCGAAGCTCGGAATCATGCCCGGTGACGTGTTTGCTCCGGGAAGGGTTGGTTTGGCCTCGCGTAGCGGCACGTTGACCTATGAGATTTCTCAGTCGTTGACCCATGCTGGTATTGGACAGTCGACCTGTTTGGGTATCGGCGGGGATCCCTTTACCGGGTTGAACTTTGTCGATGTTCTGAAGATGTTTCGGGACGACCCTGCTACAGAGTCTGTTGTGTTGATTGGGGAGATAGGGGGCTCCGCGGAGGAGGACGCTGCCAGATACATCAGGGAGACAAGTTATCCGAAGCCGGTTGTCGCTTACGTGGCGGGCCGGGCTGCTCCGCCTGGTAAGCGGATGGGGCATGCGGGTGCCATAATCACCGGGTCGGAGGGTACTGCGGCGGCTAAGATTGACAGCCTCACTGCTGTCGGTGTTAAGGTGGCTGAGGTTCCTTCTGGCCTACCGCGATTGTTGCAGGGGCAGGCTCCGCCTGTTCCCCTGTGATATCTGAACTGTTACTTCGCGCCTAGTTCTCTCTTCTTCCAGCGGAGGTTGTCGCCGCGACAGCGTCGGCACCTGTAGGCGTTTGCCGAGTTTCGGGATCCGCATGTGCGACAGATCTTGTAGAACAACCTGTGACGCTGAGCCAGCTGCTTCTTGGCAACGTCAGTTATCGGCATGTCTGGAATCTGAACCAGCAGGTGTCTTCCGCCTCAATATATTGTTGCTGTTGTCTGGTCCAAGGAATCCGGCTAGAGTCCCAGTCAGTTGGACTGCAATCTCTTCCAGCTGAGTGATGGATAGTTCGTAGACCCTGGACTCGGGAATTCTCAGGGTGTTGAAGACGTCTCGGGCCTTCCCTGGCCCGAACTTGAGTTTCAGGAAATGGAGAAGGGCTCCTCGTACCAGCCTACGTCTTTGGGTGAAGACGCCTCGAACTATCTCATCGAAGACCTTCCTGTCAACATCATGTCGATAGGGTCCTGGCTCCAAGGCTAAGAGGACAGAGTCGACTTTGGGTTTCGGCTCAAATGCGACCCGCGAAATATCCATGAGAGTCTCGATTCTCAGCATTCGCTGAGCAGTGACGGATAGTCGTCCGTAGTCGGGGGTCCCAGGTAATGCCAGTAACCTTTCCCCAAACTCCCTTTGAAAAACCAAGTGTGCATTCTTGAAATTCGAGCCTAGGAGGAACAGGACCAGTTTTGATGATATGTAATAGGGGGGTGTCCCGACGACCCGGCTGAACTGCGGGAGGGCAACTTTGAGCACATCTCCCTCCACTACCTCCACAGACCTGCTTCCGGCGAAATCCTCGCGAAGATTGGCGGCCAAGCGGCGGTCCCTCTCGACTGCTATTACATGCCCCGCTTCCTTCTCAAGCAGGCGCGTCACAACCCCGAACCCTGCTCCGGGCTCAAGAACCGAGTCTTCTCGGCCGAGGTGGGCCGCTGAGACTATGCTGGTCGCGATTGAGGGGTCTTTGAGAAAATTCTGGCCCAGTCTCTTTGACGGGCGGTGAGGAGTGTCATGTGGGCCCAGGACACTAGACGGTCCTTGTGAATAACCTGTACTTTGTTTCTGTGCTGAGCTCTTCCATTATCCTTTTGGATAGGGTTTTGGGAATGTCCGTTAGCCCCGTCTTTTCCTGAATATCTTTGTAGCTGGTGAAGGGTTTACGTTCCCGAAGGTTTACTATCGACCACATGGACTTTTTTCCGATTCCGGGTAGAAGTTCCAGCGAGTGCATTCTCGGAGTTAGTGGTTGGGAATTGTTGAAGAAGTCGACGAACCGGGCCTCGCGGGCTTTGACCATTTCCTCGATGAGAGGCACGAGTTCTGCCTTGGCGTTGGCGGTTAGTTGGCTGTAGTTTATTCTACTCATGATCCGGTCCACTTTCTCTCTTCGTTCCCGTCCAATGTATATTCGCTCGTGGACGATGACCGTTGCGCCGACTTTGAGTTCTGCTTCTAAGAGGGTGAAGTGCTGTTCGCCCATTATCTGCACGGTGGGCACAACTAGGTGCCGGGATTTCTCGGAACTTCTGCCATAGGGGAGGTAGTCTAGGACGTAGGCGTATTCCTCGTAGAGGTGTCTTCTCTGTATGTACTCGTCTTCGTGTATTGCCAAGAATGGCTCTCCTCTTCTCCTTTAGAGAATAGGATGGCTCGGCCGGTTACCGTCGAACTTGTTAGCCCAGTGGAGAGCCATTTCTAGTCATTCTGAACGGTGCAGAATGTGCTTAATTCGGTTTCGGTCCTAAATAGACGAAGAACTACCGGTAACGCTTCATAATCTCCAGAATCCCGCTCAACTGTTCGGTGCTAACGAAGCGGCCTTTCACCGTCAGGAGGGCTCTGAGCTCCTCGACCGTGGAGGGTAGACAGTTGACGATTTGTATCGCATCGCTCCGTTCCAGCTGAAGCTTCGTGTGCAAGTCCTCAGTTAGCTTCGAAGCTTCCTTCGCCGGCAGCTTGGAGAATTTGCGGGTAAACTCTAGGGTTCGCCGTTGAAACTCTCCCAGTTCCTCTTCCTTGACCTCTTCGAGGATCGCCTTTGCCTCTGGGTTTGTGATGAGTTTCTCTTCTAGAATCTTTCGGGCCATTACTGGTTCTCTTCCACTGGTTCAATGTGTTCTGGTCTGGCGATTATCTGCCTTGGAATCTTGCCCCCCGCTGCAACTTCGATAACGTAGGCGCGTCCTCGCTTCTCCGCGATCGAGCCTACTCGGCCCTGGTAGCGCCTGTGGGGCATTCCCTTCTGGACTGCGGGGTTCAGTGAAATCCTGACCATCTGGCCGGGTTGGTAGTTGATTAGGAGTCTGCCCAAGGCTATCTTGCCCCTGTCACGAGGCTTCCTTCTGAGAATTGCTCGGCTTTTGTTACGATAGCCGTGAGAGCGCTTCAAGACATCCACCGAGATGGAAATGAGCGAGTTCCGAGGGTTCCGTATATACTTGTTTCAGGCATCAGAGCTGCCATGGAGCTAGAATCGCCAGGGATGTTCTTCGTAGTCTCAGGAGAACACCCCACCCTTCCTAAGGCAGAACTTTTGGCGATTCTCGACGCGCAACGTGCTGAGTACAAGGTCAAGGAAACGGCCTACAAACTAGTTGAAGTCCAGGCCAGCAAGATCACACCTTACCAAGTGGCCAAGAGGGCAGGGTTCACAGAGGAAGCGGGAATAGAAATATTCCAATCATCACCTACAATTGAAAATATAGTGCGAGAGTTGGAATCCGCGCCGCTAGCTGGGTTTCTATCGCCCCAGGAAGGCTTCAGTGTTCGCGTGGCCCGGTTTGGCGGAGCATCCCGGTCCCTTTCGCGAACAAAGCTAGAACCCTTTCTAGGAGCAATAGTCGCCAAGAAGACAAACGGAAGAGTTGATCTTCGAGCGCCCAGAATACAGTTCAGAGGAATAATAACAGGCGACTCGTTTCACTTTGGCCTATTAACCTATCAGCGCCCTCGAGGCTCAATAGCCAACCGGCGGCCGCGAAAGCGTCCCGCTTTTCATCCGAGCACGATGGTGCCAAAGCTCGCAAGGTGCATGGTCAACCTCTCCAAGGCAGTCCAGGGGGAATTGTTTCTAGACCCTTTTTGCGGCGTGGGCGGCATTGCTCTTGAGGCCTCTCTTCTTGGTTGCGATGTTATAGGAATGGACGCCGCACGCAGGATGGTAAGAGGAGCCCGGAGAAACTTGAGTCATTTTGGAGTCCGGCCTTTCGGGTTGGTCAAAGGGGATGCTCGTAAGATTCCATTAACTAGGGTCGAAGCTATCGCGACAGACCCACCTTATGGTACTCAGGCGTCAACCCTCAAATCCTCGACCCGACGAATTCTCGAAGACTTCCTTCCAAGGGCGAGAGAGATTCTTCCTGCTGGAAACCGGGTTGTCGTTGCCTCTCCGCTGGGGATCGGTTCGGCGAGTGTCGCAGAGGATAGCAGTTTCAAAGTGTTAGATCGTCATCTCGTGTACGTTCATAGAAGCTTGACCCGCGAAATACTCGTTCTGGGGGCGGTCTAGGCGCCCTCAGGGATCGACGTGGTTTTCCTGGGAACAGGGGGGAGCCTGCCGACGAAGGATCGGGGCCTGCCTGCCGTCGCCATTCGACGGGATGGCGAGCTGATTTTGTTCGACTGCGGTGAAGGAACCCAACGGCAGATGATGCATGCCGGCCTGGGTTTCAATAGGCCCACCGCGGTGTTCGTTTCGCACCTTCACGGCGACCATCTACTCGGGTTGCCTGGTCTGCTCCAGACTATGTCGTCCCTGGTCAGGGACAAGCCCTTGGACTTGTACGGGCCAAAGGGCCTATCGAGCTTCTTCAAGTCATTGCATGGAACCCTGGGGTTCGCCGCGGCCTTCCCACTTAGGATAACCGAGCTGAGCCCAGGCGACAAAGTTGACAGAACGGACTACATGATTAGAACAGTGCTTGCTAAGCACGATATCACCTGTCTCGCTTATGCGATGGAGGAGAAGGAACGCCCAGGACATTTTCACCCCGAGGTGGCCCGCCGTCTGGGAGTGCCCGAGGGCCCTCTGTGGAAGCAACTCCAATATGGTGAAAGTGTCAAGGTTGATGGAAAGACAGTTAGCCCGAACCTAGTAACAGGTCCGGCGCGGCCGGGGCTCAAAGTTACGTACGCCATCGATACTCGCCCTACCCAGTCAGTCAGGCAATTGGCTCTTGGCTCTGACCTGCTCATGCACGATGGAGGGTTCGCCCTTGACCGAAAGGACAAGGCCAGAGAATATTTCCATTCTACCGCAATGGAAGCGGCCTCAGTCGCCAAGGCCTCCAAGTCGAAGAAGCTCGCCCTTGTTCACATTAGCGCTGTTACAAGAGACGATAGAATTCTTCTCAGGGAGGCTCGTAAGGTCTTCAGGAACACAATTGTTCCAAGGGACCTGATGGTTGTCTCATTGAAGAGATCGCCATAGTTTCTGAATCTTGGAGAGGCTGGAGTAGGGTCCGCTTGTTGACTCAACGATGATTCTGCCTTTGAAGCCTATCTTGTTTAGCAACCGAAGCACACGTGCCCAGGGAACTGTCCCCTTGCCCACTGCTAGATGTTTGTCAAGTCCCCTTTGTTGTCCTGAGCATGGACGTGAAAGATGTGGCTGGCAAGCCTGTTCAAGTACGCTTCCGTCTCTCCCTTGATATGTGAATGGCCCAGGTCGAGGGCCATGTCGGGCGCCAGAGTCCAATCCCGATACAGTTCTCGAAAATCTCGCACTCGCCCTAGGATTGCTAGGCCTGAGGAGATGTTCTCTATTGTAATTTTGACTTTCAGTTTCTGTCCCAACGTTGCCAGTTGCTGGAGGCTTCTCAGGTTGACCCTTCGGTTTATCTCTGGCAACACCCAACTTAGAGCCCCGTGGGTGCCAGGGTGCAGAACCCAGGTCTCAGCATCGAGAGATGCCGCGTTCTCCAGCGACGTTGCTAGCCGTTTCATTACGATGCTTCTTAGTTCGGGGTTGAGCGTCGCTGGGTTGAGGTCGCAGATTGGCCCGTGAACTGAGTAGGTGACTCCTTGGTTCCTGCCGGCCTGGGCTAGTTCGCGAACTCTGGCTCTATTCAGGCTGTGAGGGCCGTCATCAAAGATTTCCCAGTGCAGTATCCGTTTCTTCGTTATTGTCCATGGGACACGCCTGAAATCGGTGCCGAGTAAGTATAGGGTGAAAGCCCTACTTCTCCTTCCGCCCTCGTTCCGCCACTCCTCCAGTTATCCAATTGACAACTTTGAAAGGGTCACTGGTTTCAATCAGAAGTCTAATCGGCCCAAGGGGTGACTCGCCTTCAGGCTCGCAGAACGAAACATGACCGACATAGGCGACCTGCTTGTTTAGAAACACAAGAATCCTGTTTGTATCGCTTGACCTGCGCAGGGCAGCTCCTGCAGCCGCCCTGATTCGGTCCCTCTGGACTATCATGCGAAACTTCTCAAGAGAATTGGTGTTATCTCCTTCCAGGGCAATGAAGGAGTGTTTCCCCTCAGTCCTTTCCACTCGTTTTCCTGAGAACAGGCTTGCGATAGCCTTCTCGACCTTCTCAGGGTCCTCCGTGGGCCTTACTTCGGCCTCTGCGATTACTCTGATTGGTCCTGGGCTAGTATCGTTCTGAGAACTCGTTTCATTCGCCTCTTGAGGGCTTCCCGAGAATCCTCGTTTTCCAGCATCCGGTCAGCAAGGGCAATAACCTTTCCAACCCCGACCGTCAACTCTCGCTTGTCCCGCTCTGAGAAATCGGCCTCTGTTCTAGGCCTATCGCTACGCTTGCGTTTTAGGAGCCTCTGGAACCGCGACTTTGGGGACGCGTGAATGGCAATAACGGTGACCCTGTAGCGTCGGGCCAACTCATCAATTTCCTCAATGTTCCTAGCCCCTTCGTAAACTACATGACGACGACCCGATTCTTCGATTAAAGGTATCAACCTTCGAGCTACTGCTCCCATTCCCTCGGTCTGTCTAATCCGGAGCATGAGCCGGCCAAGATTCTTCTTGTTAGGACTCAATCCCATCTTCCGGGCCTCGTTTCTGATTATGTCACCGGAGACAAAGACGGGCATCTTCATCTCTCCTGCGACGCCTGACGCTAGACTTTTCCCTGCTCCCGGCATTCCAACAACAACCAATACTGACTTCTTTGAGGTTTTGCGGCGCAATTGACGAGTCGGACGGCGGTGCTGAGGCGATGGTTATAGCTCTTAATCGGATTGATTTGCTCGTGTTATAGAATTCCTTTCAGCCAAGAATCTGCCCCGGGGTTCAGGTCTCGCCACTGTTTCGTTTATCTGTTGGAGTTGGGATTCGATGAGGGTGCGAGCAAAAGACAACTTGTCAATTGAGCATAAGCCCGACAATGCGGAAACGCCCCTTGAGGACGAGTTTGACGATGTGGAGAGGTCGTTCAAGGACTTGCTATCGTTCTACGGCGTGGAGCTGCAATCACATGGAAGCATAGTGATCGGAATTGCATTGCTAGCGTTTGCGATGATTCAGGCTAAGGGACAACTTTCCGGAGACGTGTTCTCAATCATCTTGGGGCTTATGGGCGCGGGAGTAATTTACGAATTGCTGAGGTTGTATGTGTATGGCAAGTTGGCATCTTCCCTGACGAGTGGCACCATGGCCGACTACAATCAGGTCAAACAGAAGTTTGAACGCGAGCACAAGGGAGGTGCCGAACCCGAAAATTGGAAGGACCTTTCTGACCTTGCCAAAGTAAACTACTTCACATCATGGAAATTTGAGAGGTCCGTTACTCCGTTGCCAGCAAAAGTATTGAGGCAATTGGTATTGAACAAATCAAGGCAGGTAAAGTCTGGATTCATTATTGCCGTCTTTTGGGTTTCATCGATCGCCTCGGGTCTCATTTTTCAGAGCTTTAATCAGGGTTTCTTTTTTCTCGTGACGGCCCTAGGAATCGGGGGGTTTGTCATCAAGCACGCTTTATGGAATGCAGCTGATGCTCGGCTGAGAGCTCAACATGACAAGTCAAAGATCCAAGCCACCTGAGTTGGAGTTCGTGACGGGGCTGGCAAACGGTAAATTGCCTGAGTTGGTCATTACTTGTTCTTTACGGTTTGGCCTTAGCTCTTAAGAACATGTACACTGACTGCATCAAGTCTTGTCAACTCTACAGGTGCGCAGTTTCGTATCCATCGATCTTGACAATCCTCAGGTTCTCTCCCAAGTCGACTCTGTAACGTCCTCTCTTCTCAACCTAGGGGGAGACTTGAAACCGGTTGAGCGAGAAAACATACACGTCACACTGAAGTTCCTTGGTAGCATAGATAGAGGGAAGCTTGACCAAGTCAAGACCGCCCTAGCCCATGTCCGGTTCAAGCCCTTCTCCCTAGAAGTAAAGGGGGCGGGTGCTTTTCCAAACATGAATAGAATCAATGTGGTTTGGATAGGACTGGGCGAAGGGTGGACCCAGGTCGAGCAGATTTACGAGCAGTCGGAGAACCTTTTGTCAGAGATAGGCTTTCCAAGAGAATCCCGGGGGTTCAGCCCCCACGTGACAATCGCAAGAGTCAAGTCGGCAAGGCGGAGGGACGAGATTGCCAAGTTTTTGAGGGATTTGACAGAGAAGAACTTTGGCTCTTTCAACGTGGAAAAGGTGCTCTTGAAGCAGAGCGTTCTCTTTCCAGCTGGACCCAAATACTCGACATTGTACGAGGTTCCGGCCCAGAACGAGTAGAGAGTTCTCGGCTGGCCAGTTCAAATATCGACCACCGCCCAGAATCAAGTTGAGTTGCCAGTTCAGGCGCAAATAATCTTAGAGTCGGTGGCATCGAAGATTACGCCCAATCGAAGAGAGCGAGACAAGATGGACAGACTCTCCCTTCGCCTGAAAAGCGAAGTTGACCAGATTCTGAAGGAGGGAGGCTTCCAGGCAGCGGTCTCCATACAAGGGTCTGTGGCCAGGGACACTTGGCTGCACGATGAAGGAGACCTAGATATCTTCGCGAGTTTTCCTGCTGAGCTAGATCGAGGTCAGTGGATTGAAAGAGTTTTCCCAGCTCTTCGAAGAGGCCTGAAACATCATCCAGTCACGGAAAGATACGCCGAACACCCCTTCTTAGAATTCTCCAGTAACGGCATCACGGTAAATGTAGTACCATGCTACGCGGTGGAAAAAGGGAAATGGAAGAGCGCTACAGACAGAACGCCATTCCACACCGAGTACATGCGACAGCACCTAACCGATGATCTGAAGGGCCAGGCTAGGCTCTTGAAGAAGTTCATGAAGGGAATAGGGGTCTACGGCGCCGAGATTAGGGTGGGAGGGTTCAGCGGCATGCTGGTGGAGACCCTTATCCTGAACTATGGCTCCTTCACCCGAACCCTCGAAGAAACAGGTAAATGGAAAAACCAGACCTCTCTCGAGGTAGAATCCTCGGGCCGGGGGCAAACTGAGCTGAGCAGGAAGTTTGATGCTCCCCTAGTTGTGGTGGACCCGGTCGACCCCAACCGCAATCTCGCGGCAGCCGTTAGGGAGGAGAGGCTGTGGGAGTTCGTTGCTGTTGGACGTCAGTTCTTGGCCAGACCGGCACTTTCGTATTTCTATCCTAGCCAGGCCACGCCTAAGACCAGAGCCCAACTGCTGAAACAGCTGAAGCATGGCCACGACAGCATCGTTGTTCTATTCCCTCATCCACATCTGGTTCTTGACATTCTATGGGGGCAACTGTTCAGTCTGGAGAGATCACTCGTAGGCCTTGCAAGAAGGCATGAGTTTCGAGTGTTACACTCTACGGTTTGGAGTGACGAAAACCGTTCTAGCGCTGTCCTGCTGGCTGTTGAAAATGCAATCCTTCCCTTTTCGCAACTCCACCCCGGTCCTCCGGTATCGAGGAGAGAGGAGAGCGAAGCTTTCCTCACCCGTCATCTTGACGCAACCGAGACGGTCAGTGGCCCTTGGATAAGCGGAGATCGTTGGATGGTAGAGAAGAAGCGAGTATACCCGAACCTGGCCAAACTCGTAATTGCCTCGACCAAGGACAGAAAGCTGGGACTGGGGGTTCCCGCACAATTAGAACATGGTTTCCGGGAAAAGCTGCGAGTATTAGAGAATGAGGAGTCACTTTCTCTGTATTCTAAGCCTGGTTTTGTGCAGGCATTGTGGAGGTTCTTGGACGGGAAGCCGAGTTGGCTGAAAGCCTCGCACGCCTAGTACGCGTTGAAGAAGCATCAGTCCAACCGTACGCGAACATCCTATCGTACCCTCGCCTGGACGAAGCAGTCGTGGCTTCCAGGATTCGCCAGCTCAAGCGACTGGGAGTTATCGAGCTGGAGTTCACCGGGCAAATGAAACTCGGCCGACTCTCTTTGCTGGGCAAGGGTGTCGCAGGAATGGTAGTCGCCGGTTTGACCTCCAAAGAAAGGATTGCTTTGAAGATCCGCCGAGTAGACTCCAGGCGGGACAGGATGCAACATGAGGCTCTCATGATGAGAGCGGCCAATGCCCTTAACGTGGGGCCGAGATACGTCGGCAGTACGGCTGATGTGTTGGCAATGGAACTGGTCGAGGGCCTAAATCTTCCAAGCTGGCTGGGGACTCTAAAGGGAAGGGGACGAAGAGCAAGGCTGAGAAGAGCAATAGGCGATCTTCTTGAGCAGTGCTTCAGGCTCGACGAGGCCGGATTGGACCATGGAGAGCTGAGCAGAGCTCATAAGAACATAATCGTTCGAAGGAATGGTCAACCCTGCATTGTAGACTTCGAGAGCGCCAGCAAAGACCGCCGCACGAACAATCTCACCGCGCTCTCTCAGTACTTCTTCCTCGGGGGAGGCTTTTCGAGAAAAGTATCCAGAATTCTGGGTCCAACAGATCCCGAGAAGGTGAAAAGCGTTCTTAGATCTTACAAGTCCGAGAGATCGCCTGGAGCGTTCCGTAGTGCTCTGGAAATGCTAAAGCTAAGGGCTTGAATCTAGCTCTTGATTTTCGCGTAGGAGTTTCTCAAGGGAGGCTTAGGCTTCGGCCTTGTGGGCCATTGTTTTGGCCTCGTGAGTTTCCACTTTTTCCCAGAGACAGAAATCGTTCTGGGCCTCCATATACCGGTTCACAGCCACCTCTGCAATCGCCTCTGAGTACTTCGCCATTTGTCCCACGTCCCAGATTATGGCCCTCAAACCGACGGCCACGTTGACCTCTTTCACGCTACGCATTACGTCCGCTGTCAAAGACCTTTCCGTCTGTTCAGACGCGTGCACTCGCTCTATGCACTCGTTGGATTTTTTCAGGTCGCTTTTCATGATGGCGTTGAATGAGTCTTCGATCAAAAGCCTAGCTTTCTCGCCAAAGTCCACTAAGCCTTTGACCAGTTTTGGATCAGCCTTCTTAGCCTCGCCCTTAAGCCTCAGTGCCTCCTGGGCCACGTGAGCTGCGAGGTCCGCCATTTGTTCCAAGCTCTTCGCGATTATCCGGTTCCCAACAACGTGCATGGGGCCCTCCATCCCCACTGCCTTCGCAACCCTCCTATCCATAACCGCTAGTAGCAGCTGGCGAATTATCATCCAGTAAATTCTATCGGCCTCCTCCTCCATGTGCAATACCTCTTCGGCCAGGTTCGACCGACCTTCCACCACCGCTTTCACCCCCGTCTCAATCATGGAGCTGAGAATGATCTGAAGCCGGCGCATCAATCCGTAGATAGGGAATTTGGTGGGATCGACGAAGCTCTGCAGTGTTACCGACCGGAGACTTTGCTCTACGATGCCAAGGCCTGTTAGTCTTCGGCTGACACCTCTAATCTCTTCCAAGTGTTGTTTGGACAATTCCTTCTTCGCAAGAATCTGGATGGTATCATGACCCGTGAGATAGTTGGCAGTCACAATCCTCGTGAGAAGGTTGGGTGCATCGCAGCGGTCCGCGTCGACGAGGTACCTGTAGCTATCCGGCTCGTGGGTTAGCCCCGGATAAACGGTGATTCCCCCATCCGATTCCCTTCTAAAGCTGACAATATCTCCCTGCTTCAATCCCACTTCTTCGACCCAGTTCTTAGGAAGTGACACGATTAGGGTCGAGTATCCAACTTTCTGAACTTTCCTGGCTTCCATCATCAAAGACAAGCCCGGGCGCGCCTCTATACAGAATAGAGAAGTCCGGCGACATATAGACTCATGCCCAGATGTAATGTCGGAAAATAATCGGGCTAGTTGGACTAGGCCATATGGCGCTTGAGGACTTCTTCAATCCTCGCCTTCGGCACAGCTCCTACAATCTGGTCCACAAGCTCTCCCTTTTTGAGAACCAGCATGGTAGGTATAGCCATTATCCCGAACCGGCTGGCTGTGGCAACGTTCTCGTCAGTATTCAGTTTTCCAAAGGCAACTTTGCCCTTGTACTCCTTTGCAAGCGTATCAATGATAGGCCCTACGATCCGGCAGGGGCCGCACCAGGGGGCCCAGCAGTCAACCAAGGTAAGCTGGTTCTTTGACACGAACTGGTCGAACGTGTCGTCCGTGATCTTTACCGGGGCGTCTTGAGATTCTGACAACCTACTCCACGTCTACACATCTACCAGTTCGGATATATACGTGTCATCAATTCCTGCTCACAAGTTCGACCTGTCTCTTACCCCTCATCAGCCTGGAAACCCACACGACCCCGCCAAGCTCCATTTTCATCAGGGCCGAGTTGAGCTCTCGAAAACTTACCTCGCCAAAATTCGCCCTCAGCTCCTTCAACAACTCAATGTCGGTGAGGGCTCCTTTCTTCTCAAGTATCTCGACTATGGAAAGTTGCATGGGGCGAGGGCTCCACACTTTGCTCAACTCGCCAAGTTCACCGGGTAAACCGTTCCTAGGTTATTGGAACTGGTGCTCGTTCCTTCTTGAACCTCTTATGGAATCCCTGGTACCAGTTTTCCATGTCAGGGGTGATCGATGGCTTGACCCTCTCTATGGCGTCCCTCAAATCCTCTAGGGTAACATTTTTGGCCTCGATGTCTCGCCGAAGGGCTACGAGGCCTGCTTCCCGGCATACCGCTTCGATGTCAGCCCCCGAATAGCCCCCGGCCTGGGATGCAATCTGGTCCAGATCCACGTCTTTGGCCAATGGCATGGTCTTGGTGTGGATCTTGAGGATTTGCAATCTGGTGGCATAGTCAGGGGCAGGGACGAAGATGAGCCTGTCGAACCTCCCAGGGCGAAGTATGGCAGGGTCAATGATATCAGGTCTGTTCGTTGCTCCGATGATAACCACATTCTCCAGGGATTCGATGCCGTCCAGCTCGGTCAGGAGTTGGCTGATTACTCTCTCTGAGACTCCGCTGTCGCCAAAGCCCATCCCTCGGCGAGGAACTACTGAGTCAAGCTCGTCGAAGAATATGATCGACGGGGCTGCTGTCCTTCCCTTCCTGAAGACCTCGCGTATTGCTTTTTCAGACTCTCCGACCCATTTGCTGAACAGTTCGGGTCCCTTAATCGAGATGAAGTTGGCCTCCCCTTCAGTCGCTACCGCCCTGGCCAGCATGGTCTTACCGCATCCGGGCGGGCCGAACAGCAATATGCCCTTGGGGGGCCTGATACCTACCCGTTTGAAGACCTCGGGCTTTTTCAGGGGCCATTCCACTGCCTCCTGTAGCTGCTGCTTGACATCCGTCAAGCCTCCCACGTCAGACCACTGGACAGATGGAACTTCAATGTAGACCTCTCGCATGGCCGTCGGGGTTATTTCCCTGTAGGCCGTCATGAAGTCCTCTAATTTGACCTCCATCTTCTCTAGGATGCTGCCGGGTATCCTCTCCTCTTCCAAGTTGATCTCGGGTAGGTATCTGCGAAGACCCTTCATGGCAGCTTCCCTGCAGAGGGATGACATGTCCGCGCCGGTGTAGCCGTGGCAGATGTCAGCCAGCCTGCGCAGGTCAACATCTGACGCCAGAGGCATTGTTCGCGTGTGAATTTGCAGTATCTCGTACCGGCCCATCTTGTCAGGAACACCAATCTCAATCTCCCGGTCGAATCTGCCGGGACGTCTGAGGGCTGGATCTATCGCGTTGGGCCTGTTGGTTGCTCCGATTACTATGATGTTCCCCCTGGCCCCCATGCCGTCCATCAGGGAGAGAAGCTGGGCGACGACCCTTCGCTCCACTTCCCCGGTTACCTCTTCCCGCTTTGGCGCGATGGCGTCCATTTCGTCGATGAAGATGATGCTCGGGGCCGTCTCCAACGCCTTCTGGAAGATTTCTCGCAGTCGAGCCTCTGATTCGCCGTAGAACTTTGACATGATCTCAGGACCCGATATCACGTAAAAGTTGGCATCCGACTCGTTAGCGACCCCCTTGGCCAGCAGAGTCTTACCGCAACCTGGTGGGCCGTAGAGGAATACTCCTTTCGGAGGTTCGATGCCCAGCCTCTGGAACAGCTCGGGATGGCGGAGAGGCAGCTCAACCATTTCTCGGATTCTCTGGATTTCGCCGTGGAGTCCACCGATATCCTCGTAGGTCACGATTGGGATGCCCTTCTTCTCAGGTGTGGGCTCACTCATCACCTGAACTACGGAGGGCTCTGTGATCTTGACTGGCCCATGGGGCCGGGTCCTAGTTGCGATCAGTGGAACTGCGCTTCCAAAAATGCTGAGAAGCGTCATGTCCCCCTCCACGAAGGGCATGTCCATGAACCGGCGTTTGACAAAGCCCACGAATTCTTCGTCCACGCTCAGCCTAACATCGGTGGGGGCGAAGACTATTGTCTGTGCGTCCTTTACCTCAGCCTTCTTAATGGTCACATATTCGTTAAGGGCTACCCCGGCGTTCCTCCGCAGTAACCCGTCCATTCGGACGATTTCCTGGCCCTGGTCCTCCGCGTAAGCGGGCCAAGCGATTGCCACGGTCGTCCGTTTTCCATGAACTTCAATGAAATCGCCCGCCGTGATGGCAAGCTTTTGCATTGTCTCATTATCGATTCTGACCTTTCCATGTCCGACATCTCGCTGCTTGGCATCTGCTACTCGCAGCTGAACTTCTTTTGGTACCATTGCCATTTCCTAACACCCAATTACTATTGTCAAGGTATTGGCAAGGAGAAGACAGGCTGGTGAGCCCTGGACTTCTCCGAACCTAGGATTCATCGGGTGATTCCTCCTCAAAAGACTTATCGCCACTATTGATGGCATCTAGCTCTTCCAGTACCTTTTTGGTTCCTATGGATAGCAGAAGGAAGCTTCCCAGCCCCGCCGGGGACATGCGATATCCTCTACCATCCTTCACGACCAAACCCTTTCCCGGCGACCTATTCACTAGATCAGAAACATACTTCGGATTGACTGCCACCTTTAGAAGGTCTGTGAAGCTCGAAGAATGGCCATCTTCCCTGACCATGTGGCTGACCATTTGAAGGCGCCTCCTGTTCGAGAAGAAATCGCAGATCTCAAGGATATCATCCAAGTTAGAGTCTACATGGTCTAATTCTCGCGTGACAAGCTCGCGGGCCTCGTTCTGCCATTCCTCATGGGTGAGGGGAACGTCGAGGAGGACACGGCTGCCATTATGAAGAGTTAGTCTTAAGCCCAAGATAATTGAAAACGGGTCCATGAGCCTATTTAAACTTAACGTAACTTAATTACTGATTATTAAGTAATACCTACACCCGTCTAGAAACCAAAACTTGAACCTCGCTAATGCCTTCCAGAGACTTCAGACGCTCCTCCACCTCGTCCATGCGCCCATCAATATTCTCAGGCATTACGATATGGGCGATCAAAGCGACAAGCCCGAAGGCCACGGGCTCTTCTTCGAACTTGTAGACCGAGGCTTTTCCTTCAAGCGTCTTCCTAATCTTGTCCTGAAGCCCACTCATATCAGATACGATGTCTGAAGGGAAAATTTTGACGGAAACCATGACATTTGCCATTGCCAGCCACCAGCTAGGGTCCTGAGAAACCGCACTTTTGGCACTTGTAAGGCCGGCCAAAGCCACGGCATTTTTCGCAGCGCCATATTGTAACCTCGCCACACTGAGGGCAGGGAAACTTGACGGCTCCCTCCCTCGGGAGTATCATGCGTCCGCACCAGTTGCAGGAAGGCATTCGGACAGTGCGAACTTCTGCCAACATGACGACCTCGGGGGCGGACCCGCTGCGAGGATTATATGCCTTCGCACATAGCTCATTGTATTCAGACCTTTGAAAATCTCAAAGGTCGACCTCACATTCTTCAGGCCTCTTATCGGTCCTGATCATACTGAACCTTGGAAACCGGAGCTTCCCATCATGCGTGATGCTCATGTACTTGACCTCACAGACAAGGCTGGGTTTAACCCATGTCACGGGAGAAGGGGCATCAATGGGTCCGGAGATGACGGGCGTCTTCCTTTCAAGCCTGACCAGGCGCCGCTTCAGATCGTCTAAGGTTCGATTGTCAAACCCTCCCCCCACATTTGTCATGTGGAGTAGCCGCCCCTCTCTTCCGTAGGCTGCAACGACCAGCGAACCGAAGGTTGAGGATCGGGCTCCCTCCCCCCTCGTATAGCCGACGATGATGCAGTCCAAGGTTCTCGTTCCCTTGATCTTGATCCAGTCGCTTCCCCGATTCCCTGGAAGGTAGGGAGAGCTTCGCTGCTTTGCGATTATTCCCTCGAAGCCTCTCTTTGAAGCTTCTTTGAAGAAACGCTTTCCTTGTTTTTCGATATGGTCTCCGTATAGGAGGTGAGGGCCTTCTGTCAGAATGGACTTCAACTTCTCTTTCCGTGCTAAGAGGGGTCTGGACACCATGTCTTTCCCGTTCAAGTGTAACAGGTCGAAGGCAACGTACGTCACTGGGATAGTCTTGCTGAGCGCGTCCGCTCTTTTGGGGTCGTCTACTCCGAAACGGTTCTGAAGGCGTCCAAAATCCGGTGTGCCCTTCTTCCCTAGGACCACGGCCTCACCGTCAAGAATCATGCTATTCGCCTGGCCGCTGTTCTTGAGCTGCTGTAGCTCAGGGAATACTAGGGTGACATCTCTCAGGTTTCTGTTCTGCATCTCTAACAGGTCGCCGTTCTTGAAAACGAGGACGCGAAGGCCGTCCCACTTTACTTCGAAAACATAATCATTCGAGTCGAAGGGGTCGCCGGTCTTGGCGAGCATGGGGCGTATGGGACGCTCGTCGAAGAGCGTCATCGTTTCTCATGGGCTTTGATGCTGGCCTTTAGGGCCTCCATGAGGTTCTTGGTCGGCTTTATCTCAGGAACTCGGACCTCGATCACTTCTTCCTTGCCCTTCATCTTCGCCTCTATCAACTTCATCAACGACTCATGGTAGCTGTCTTTGTACTCCTTGTAGTTGAAGGGCTTCTTCATAATTCGGATAAGCTGCCCCGCCAGCTCCAGCTCCTCCTTCTCCACTTCCACAGCTTTCTTCAGCTCAGGGAAATCTTTCGGGCTTCGAATCTCGTCCGCATAGTGGAGTGTGGACATTAGTATTGCACCTTCGTAGGGCCTCAAGGCTACGAGGTGTTCTTTCTCGTGCATCGTCACTCGTCCCACCGCGACCTTCTGGTACTCTTCGAGGGCACCGCGCATTAGAGAATACGGCTTCTCTGCTCGCTCGTCGGGCATGAGGTAGTAGCTGGAGTCGAAATAGATTGGGTCCAGCTTGTCCGCGTCGACAAACTGGAAAATCTCGACTAGACGGCCAGATTCTAGCTCCAGCTTCTCAAGCTCTTTCGGAGTGATTGGAACGTATTTTCCCTTCTGAACCTCGTAGCCCCGGATTATGTCGTCCCAGCCGACCTCCTTGAGGCACTTGGGACACGTACGTTTGAACTGGAGCGGGCTCTTGCAGGTGGGGCACATCATGCGGAGGCCGGTCTTGTGTTCTGATATGGCGCCATACGTCTTGACTGGTATGCTAACTAGGCCGAAGCTGATGGCTCCCTTCCAAATCGTGCGCGGTGGCAGAACCTTGACACTCCTCTACGAGGGACGGGTCTTACGCATCGTACCCAAATAAGAGGGTTACCAAGAGCCAATTAACCATATCGCGACTGGATCGAGAGCGGGGGGTAACAGGTCTAGGGTTTGAAGAAGACTGAGGAAGTTGTCGAGGTTGACGGGAGAAGGATTGTTCTCTCCAATCTAGACAAGCCAATGTGGAAGAAGGAGGGAATCACAAAGGCCGACCTAATCCAATACTACGTTTCTGTTGCCCCTCGCATGGTCTCATGTATCAGAAATAGGCCTCTGATGCTCAACAGGTTTCCCCACGGTGTCTCCGACAAGTCGTTCGTCCAGAAGGACTGGCCCCACCATCCCGCCTGGGTGAAAGTGGTCCCAGTCAGGTCTCACGAGAAGCCTGGAAAAGCCGTTAGACACGTGCTGTGCAATGATAGTGCAACTCTGGTCTGGCTTGCTGACATGGCCTGTGTCGAGATCAACCAATTCCTCTCCTCAACGCCCCGTTTTGATTGGCATGATATGGTGTTGGTAGACTTGGACCCGTACCCACCGGCCGAATTCGAGGATGCGCTGGGAATCGCCGACTCCTTCCACTCCGCTCTAGACCAAATGAAACTCAAACATTTGATCAAGACATCAGGGGCCGATGGAATCCACATTCTCATCCCCGTAGAGCCAAGGTACGAGATTGAGGTGATCCGAAGGTTCGTGCTGCTGCTGGGAATATTGTTGGAGGACCTTGTGCCTAAGAAGGTCTCCACTTCCAGGCACAGAGGCGACCGGGTTGGAAAGGTCTATGTGGATTGGTTTCAGAACGGCCTGACCAAGACTGTGGCTGCACCTTTCAGCTTGAGACCCAATCCTGGCGCTCCAGTTTCATGCCCAATTCAGCCCAAGGATTTGAAGAGAAATATTCGGGCTGAAGACTTTAACATCAAGACAGTCCCCGAACTCCTAGCTAAGAACCGAGTGTTAAGCTTCGACCCCACTCCCAATCAGAGTCTAGACCTTGCATTCAAGGAACTTGGTGCGTCACCTTGATGCTATCCCCACTGTACTAGGAACGCATTAGAAGCTTGGAACGTTAGTGGTGGGCCGGGAGAGATTTGAACTCTGTCGACCCGGGGGAAATACCGGTTCTCGACCCCACGGTTATCAGCCGTGTGCTCCTCGGCCTGAAAAGCACGCTCCTCAGTTAACCGTGCTGAGCTACCGGCCCACGTGATTTTGACGGCGGGACAAAGAGGCGTATTAAGACTTTCCAGAATCCGAACGTTTTCTCCAAAGTCTTAAGACCGCGGATAGGCCGCGCGATTCTGCGGCATGGGCCGGTAGTTCAGCCTGGTATACCGAGGCCTTGTCGTGGGTCTTGGGCTGAAGAACGTCCGGTTCGCATAGGCCTGTTGACCAAGCCTAGTAAGACCGGAAGGCCGCGGGTTCAAATCCCGCCCGGTCCACCAGTCTCTAATCTAGGATTCCATTTCAGATAGATCATATCTCGTTCTGGTTCGCGCAGAAAACTGGCCGTTGTGACCCATTTGGAAAGTGTCATAACAGGGTCTGGAATGTTCTTTCGCCGCACTCTAACTTTGACCCTCTGCCCCACTTCGGAGAATACACACTGTGCCTGACCGCGTCCTCTTCCAGTATGCTGGCCTCTTCCTGGTCGCCCTCTCGGGCATAGCCGTTGTCTCCCTGATAGGCGACCCAGTCTACGTGGTCGCCTTCTCCACCTTCGCTGCCGTCGTCGCAGCGTCGATTCTCATTGCCTGGGCTGCAGAGGCATCTGAATTTGCCATCAGCCAGGGACTCGCACTGGCGGTCGTCGCCATCGTCCAAACCATTCCTGAGTATTTCGTCGAAGGAACAATCGCCTGGAAAGCGGGCCAAGACCCATCGAACTGGCTTCCAAACGTAATCGCGAACTTCACCGGCGCAAACCGACTCCTCACTGGAGTAGGTTGGCCTCTGATACTCTTCACTCTAGCTGTCCAGAAGAGAAGGAAACACCAGTCGGGACCCCTGGCAATCGGGCTAGCAAACGAGCAGAGTGTGGAAGTGATCTTCATGCTGGGAGGCTCACTATACTACCTACTAATCCTGGTAAAGGGAAACCTCACCATACTCGACACGGTAGCCCTCACGGCGATATTCGTCGTGTACATGTTCATTCTCGGCAAGCTCCCTCCGGAAAGAGAGAACCCGGACCAAGTCCTTTCAGGCGCCCCGCTCGTTCTGGTGAAGATTAAGAAGAAACGCCGAAGAATCGGAGCCATTAGCGGCCTATTCATCTTTTGCGGCCTCGTTTTTGTGATTATCACAGACCCCTTTGTTAACTCCCTCCATAACATCGCCGTAATCCTCCTCGGTCCCTCATCCGTCTTCTTCTTCATCCAGTGGATAGCCCCCCTGCTCTCAGAATTTCCAGAAAAGGTTACTGCCTTTAACTGGGCCCGGAAAATCACCCTCGCGCCAATGGCGCTTCTCAATTTTCTCTCCTCAGCCGTGAATGAGCTAACCGCACTGGTAGCCGTGATCCCAGTAGTCTTCTCACTAAGCATAGGAAGCTTTGGGACAGTGCCATTGGGTATACACGGAACCGAGATCTTCCTGACCATGGCCCAGTCGCTCTATGCCTGCGCATCCCTGTTGGACCTTGAATACAACACGAGTAACGCAGCAGTTCTTTTCGGGTTCTGGTTTGTCTCAACAGTGTTCGTTGAGACGCGCCTAGCAATTGCCGTGGCCTTTGTCGTGATGACACTTGCCGAGGTGGTGGTTCAGCGAAAACGGATTAGAGTCTTCTCTGCCTTCCGAGAAACTCTCCGGAGCAGCATTAGTCGCTAGACCAGACGTGTTAGTTTTTCACGAGCAGCGTGGCCTGCTCCGGACTCTTCGTGTCCAAGTCCTTGGCTGGACCCAATCCCTTCAGAGTCTTCTCGACCTCTGCCTCGGCGTTGTCTGCGTTGATGAAGATGGGCACGTTTTCCATCCCAGTGGCGATGAAGCTTGAGAGCAGCCATTCTCCGGGCGCGAACTCGAGAGTCTTCTCAAGAATTTGTTTGTCTATCGTGAAAGTATCGCTGACCACCGTTCGGTCATAGGGCCTGGGCAGAGTCCCTACAAAGTAGGTGTGGAGCTGTTGAAGCGCGTTCGTGTTCAAGTAGGCAATCCTCTGGGTTGCCAGACACCCCCCGAGGCCGTACTTTCGTCCTTGTCTCAGCAACGTCTCCACCATCTTGGAACAGTCCTTGTCGATTCCCGACGAGCCTGAGATGTCGGGGACGAACTCCTGGGCCTCGTCAAACACGAAGAGGACGTAGGGTTTCACCTTGAAAGATCGTTTCCTCCGCTGCAGGAATTCCCGTGCCAGGTGAATTACAAGTTCCTTGATCGCCAAGGGGTCGGAGATGGATATGCAGGTTAGCCGGGAGTCTTTCTCAACTAGCTCCCTAATCCCTTCTATGTCCACTCCTCCAGTCACACGCCTCTGCTTCTCAGCCCGCTTCAGGTTGTCTTGAAGGGCGAGCCGGGTCGTGGCCCAGGAATATACTCCGCTCCGGTCCGAGATGTTAAACTCGACAACAGCGGTTCTTCCTTTATCGTCCAGTTGGATGATGAATTCCTCATTGATCTGCGTGGAGTCAGTCAGGTCGTGTTCTGACTTGTAGTCTTGGACGAATTCCCTTATGCGATCTATGGCGTTGATGTAGTGGGGCTTGTCAAGGCTGTTGCCCCGCAAATCCTTCAGTTCATCTAGAATGTCTCCGAAGCAGGGAATCTTGGACTCGGGCTTAAGGTAATAGGTTATCTTCTTCTGGCTGAAGATCCGGCCGAACACTTTTCTCACCCGGTCATCATCCTCGTATTCTCTAGGCTTTACTACGCTCAGGTAGAACTGGTCGGGGTTTGCTACAGGATTCTCCAAGATGATTTTCGAGTCTAGTTTTTCGTCGGCTAAGAGGTCCATTAGGAGGAATGGGTATTCGCTGGAAATGTCGAAGACTACTACTTTGATCTCTGGGGCGTGGACGAGTATTCTTCTGAGGACATTGGCCAAGAGGTTGGACTTGCCGGCGCCTGTGAAGGCGAATATTCCGAAATGGTAGCGGACCATGGCCTCGAAGTCCAAGTAGATTGGAATCTTTTCTTCGGTAGACTCGAACATCTGTATGGTTCCGATGCGGGGGTCCCGGTGGGCGTCGCTGCTGGTCATCTCTGAGCGGTAGCCGAGCTTGGCCAGGATTCGCTGGTTGTACATGTGGCTGATCATGTCCTTGTTGAGGATTTGGGCTTCGGCGCCTATGACTGGATAGCTGAACCCTTTCTCGTACTTGGGCTCGGATTGTCCATCTGTTATCAGGTCATAGTTGATGGGAAGGGCGCTAATTTGAACCATCATGGTGGACTTGTCGCTGGTCTCCCAATCCTTGACTGATTGCTGTATGATCTCGAATTGCATGGGATAGTAGCTGTGCTCCGAGAGTCCCTTCAGGCCATAGTGTTCTGGCCAGACCCTTGAGATGACCATTAGGGAGAAGCGTTGTTGTTGTTGTGTTGACCTGAAGTTTCTGACAGCCACTAGCATGCCTTCTTCGATTAGTCCCATGATGTCTTTTTGGTATTCGACCTTGATCCGGCATTCGTACCTGGAGGAGGTTCCGGTTAGTTCGTGGGTTGCCACTGGCATGAAGGCAGGGGTGACTCCACTGAGACGGGCCTTGAAGCGACCGTCGAAATCGGTGAAAAACCTAGTAGGCTTCTCTTCGAGTAGATTCAATCTCGTTCCTCCTCTCTCTGAACGTGCTCATGTAGAAGACGAAGTTTCGTAAGCGGGGATTGTTCATAAGCCATTTGCCTGTCGTGTCGATAACTCTTCTCATCTCTTCGTTTTGCCACTTGGCCACCTTGTCCGCGATGAAGAGGGGCTTGTTATGGCCGAAAAGCTCCGGAATGCTCTTGCTAGTCATTGCTACTAGCGTTACCATAACGAGTTCTTGAATCGGGTTTCGAACCTTGCTATCCTTAAAGACAATCGGCTGAAGGGGTTCATCAGCGCCCCCGTAGGCGTGTTTGAACTCGAGGATAGTGTCAGGTCTAAGGTCGAAGCCTGGATGGGCTAGTCTGTCCACTAGGAGAACGTTGCTGCGCAGCTGGGGGTCTTGTTCGGCCTGGGATAGTTGAACATAGGACTTGAGGAAGAATCTCTCAGGAGTAATCTTGTTTCTTATGGCTCCGCTGACGTACCCGCCTCGCCCCTCGAAGTCGGGGACCGTTGTCAGAAAGGAGGAGTCATATTCAACGAGAGACCAGGGAACCGAGATGTCTTCGTGACTGAAGAGGCTCAGGGTTTGGAGCAGCATTCGGTCAGTGGTGGGGACCCGGCCAAGGTCTTCTCGCGTTAGGTCTGTTTTCCAAACGCGGTTGGAGACCAGTATGGGAAGAACATGGTTCTTCAGATCGCGTGCAGCCGTGTCCTTCGTTATTCCTACGAGGAGTATGTGTTTTTTCCAACATTCTTCTACTAGAAGGTTGAGCGCAAAAAGGGTCAGAAAAGCCATGTCTTGCGTCGTTAACCAGTGCCAACCGTCGTTCTTCCGGACACGCAACGGGTTTTGGCGTGGCGTCTCTTCAAACATCCTTCGGCCTATCGCGTTCACCAGTTTCTCAATCCTGGCCCAGGTTTTCCCGTACCGCTCGGCGAAGGTGAACAGGCCTTCTGTTTGTTCCAAGTAACCCTCCGTGACTGACCTGTTGAGAAAACGTTCGACCCTTTTTCGTCGGTCGGCTGTTGTTATCATAAGAGTCTCGCAGAGCCTGTCAATGGTCATCGGCCCCTCTTTTTCGATGACCATCAGGCATCGGTACCGAAGGTAGTCTCCTCGCGGAGGGGCTAGGTCGAGAACAGGGTTGTAGACGTGATGGCGTCCATATGCGAGCTCTTGCTCGTCCAGGGGCTCTCCGTCTACCTCCAGACCGAGTAGGGCTCCATTCGACTTCCAGAGTTTCCGCCTAGAAGTATCGTAGATTAGGCTCGCCAAGGTTGTAGCCAGACTGCGGTCTAAGAACAGAATTTGGGGGCCGTCCGTCTCAGAGGCAAGCTTGTAGGCAACGTAAAATTCGGACAGGGTCATTATCCAGGCAGGTATAGTGGAGTTGTTGGCGATGGACTCGTCTGTTAGAGGTCTGACGAGGGAGATTTCCGATGCCTCGCCTGGTTGGATGAAGCTCTGGTCTATGTCGGGTACTTCGCTGACGTAGACTGGGACGCAGCTGGATAGGCCGAGCCCGTTCTTGAGGAATTGATCTTGGTATTCAACTTGTGGGGGTTTCCCTTCTTGGAACTTGATCGTTCCCCGGGACGCGTAGGATCCTCCGAAAAACACGACTAGGTCGAACAATGGTCGTGCGTATTCAGTTCCGTCCACAGCGGCGAAGGAGACCTCCTCGTTGCCGAATAGTTTCCTCGCTGTGTCATAGGCTCGGGCATTGTCAAGACCTGAGACGATTAGCTGTTTGAACAGACGCTCGTACAGCCCGTCAAGGGCTTCGAACCTAGACCTGTAGGTTTCTATCTGTTCTACCGCTCCATTTTGGAGGATGAGGCCTGCTCGTTCAATCTGGGTAGCCAGCGAGGATACTGGACGTGCCGTTTTCTCTACTGTAGACAAGGAGGGTTGTTGTTCTGCAACGGGCTGTATAAAGCTGGAATAGAGGGGGTCGAATCTATTCGCCTCGTCGTCTTTATCTTCCCTGGCCGGTAGCCCTGCCAGGATTTGGGCGCTGACACGAGAATGAGAGACGGCATTACCTTTGCAATCCTCATGGGTCAATACGCCGTCATAGTTGCTCTATTCTGGGGCCTCTCGCTGGAATACCAGTCCAACCAGTTCATGAGGGATTGGATTGCGCAGAACGTATGGCCTGTCGGATACTTGTTGAACGGCTATTTTGCCGCCTTGCTGCTGGGGATCCTCGCGGGTTGGATAGTGGTCTACGCGCGCCGAATGATGAGGAAAGCTAGCCCTGCCAGGACACGCGCCTAACGGGAGGCGAGGGCTATTCGTTCAATCTCGTCACGTTTTCTCACTGACTGACTCTTCGGGTCTCTAGCAGCGGCGAGTACCAGCTCGTCGGCTAGGGACTCGTCGATGGTTCGGGGGTTGTTGTGGGAGATTGCGCGAGCAGCGTCGGAAATGTGGCGTAGGGCGATGTCCACCCTTCTCTGGGGTGCGATGTCGATGGAGATGGGGTAGACGATTCCACCGTACGCTATTCTTGTGACGTCTTCGGCTGGGGCCGCGTTCTCAATTGCCCGAATCAAGAGTTCCACCGGGTTCTTTCCGGTTCGAATTGCCATCAGGTCAAGGGCATTCTCGACGATACTGGTCGCCCGTGCGTTGCTGCCGCCTGACTGGCCCGGCCTCATCATGTTGTTGATGAGACGTTCGACAATGTTGATAGTCGACTTTTTGAAACGTTGGTGTTCATGACGGCCGCTCGTGTGAGGTATAAGGTAGGGTCTCGAGGAAATATACCGTTTCAGTCCCGGATCCTCTGCTTCCAGGCCTGAGGTCGGCCACTTCCCAAACAGTTTGACATCCGAAATTTTCTTGAGTTCCTTGCTCATGGAAGCCCTTCAGTCTTCGAACGTTGGCCGGGTCTTGGCAGTGTTTTAAACGTTCCCCGTTTACGGCATCAGACTTCTTGTTACCGAGTATTCCGGGAGAACTTATCGCAGGGGCGCTGGGACGCTGTGTGAACCGCCTGTCGAAAAAATCCTCAGTAAGCATTCAGTACTACCCTTGTTCTCCAATAAGATTCATAGGCTAGATGAGTGTGGACGTCTGGATTGTCTTGACAGTTACAGAAACCGTCCCGAAGCCCGCCTCACCAGCCATGAAGTTTCCGATAGAATCGCTCCTATCCGCGAGGCTCATGCTCGCCCCAAGGGTTGTAGGAGATAGGGTCTACTTTCTCAGCGACTCCTCGGGTGCTCTGAGCCTCTACTCGATGGACAAGTCGGGAGGGATACCTCAGCCTCTCCTTCCGGGAGGGCTTGCACTAGTGAACCCCCATCTTATGATCGGCGACAACTATGTTGCGTTCCCAAAGATGGGGAAGGTCATGGTTATGGTAGACAAGCTGGGCAATGAAAACTACCAACCATCCTTCGTCCCGATGGACGGCGGGTTTCCAGAATCAATTCTCGGAAAGGATTACGAGAATGAACAACTAGCTTCCATCCATTGCGACATCGAGACGAACACTGCATATCTGCACCGTGATGACCGAAAGAGGCCTGAGCAGGAGACCTTGATTATCGACCTGGAAAACCGGGAGACCACTTCCCTCGGAAGAAGCCTTTATGGTAATTTCTGCAATGGCGTATCTTCGGACAATTCCACAATCATCCTCGCAGATGGGTACACTGCAGGGGATAACGTCCTGTACATGTGGAAGAAGGGAATGGGGGAGAGAGAGCTTCTCTACGGGATTCCTCTTGAAAAAAGAGAGGGAAAACAGGTCCCGCCTTCAGGCATAGGCTGGTGTAACTTCGTCGATCAGAACAGAGCACTAGTCTTCACCTCCAACCTTTTCCACGACGAGGGTGGAGCCACGTTCCTATCACTCGACCCGTCGTCAACCCCTGTAGACGTTCCGGTCCATGGGCTCCAGCATACTGGTTCAGGACAACTCGTCAACATTAGACAGGTCGAGGACAACCTGTTCGTGTTAGAGTACAACATCGACGGGGCCTCGTGGGTTTACGAAAGCATTTTCCAGAACGGAACCTCTCCAAGTTTCAAGGTCACCAAGGCCCTTGTGGGACAAGCCCCCTTGTCAGGAGGAGTACTACTGGGCCTCGAATGGCAGGTGAAGAAAGGGGACCCTCCGAGGGTCGAGTATGTCCTCTGCTTTACTAAGGCTAACGTGCCGTCCCAACTCTACCTGTACCCCTGGGGCGGAGATGGACAGCCAAAGCGGCTGTCGAATGAGAGGGTTCTCGGAATCCCAGAAGGCCACCTTTCAGAAGGTGAAGATGTCAGCTACAAGTCGTTTGACGGCTTGAGGGTCTCAGCCAGGCTGTATCTTCCTTCGAACGAGCTGGGTTTTAAGGGTCCCAGGCCGATCGTCGAGTATGTTCACGGTGGTCCACAGGGCCAGGAGAGGCCTGACTTCACCTGGTTCTCTATGCCCCTCATCCAGTACTTGACACTGAACGGTTTCGCAGTCTTCGTCCCGAACGTCCGGGGCAGCACGGGTTATGGCATGCGGTACATGAAGTATGTAGACAAGGATTGGGGCGGTGATGATGTGAAGGATCATCTGGAAGGGTTGAAACGGCTTGAGAAGGACCCGCGAATAGACTCGAGCCGGAGGGGAGTTGTAGGCCGTTCGTACGGTGGCTACATGACCCTAATGCTTACAGCAAGCCACCCGACGCTGTGGAAGGCCGGGGTCGACATGTTCGGCCCCTACGACCTGCCAGCCTGGGTTACCCGTCTGCCACCCTCCTGGCTACCCTATGTTCGCCTGGCAATTGGTGACCCTGAGAAAGACCATCAGTTCCTCGTTGAACGTTCTCCAAAGACCTACTTCGACAAGTTAACAGCGTCATTGATGATTATTCAGGGGAAGAACGACCCGCGGGTCCCTGAGCCGGAGTCCGCCCAGGTTGCCGCGGACCTTAGACGCAAAGGGGTCCAGGTGGACTATCTAGTCTTCGAGGATGAAGGCCACGATGTGCTGCGTTTCAAGAACAGGGTTACCTGCTACAACAAGATCACGGAATTCTTCCTCAAACACCTAGCCTTCTAGAAAGGAATTCTTAGAAGGGAGTTTTTTTCTGACGGCTCTTCTGGGGGACTGGCTCCCAGTTCTATGAGATCTGTATTTCACATCTTGGGGATGGGATGGGCCATGCTTTTTTTTCTCCAAGGATAGCCTGTGTCTGAATAGTAATTTGGGCGGTTTTGGCTGGTCAGGGGCTGGAACGGGCTCGTGTCGGGTTTGGAAAGTTCCCAAGGAAGCTGGCAGGGCCCGAACGAATGGTGCCGCTTTAGAATTGGAGGTTAGGATTCGCGATCGGGGCTTAGTCTGGGCTTTTTCCCAGCTGCCGTGAATTGATTCCGGTGGTTCAGGCTTGTTCGCTTCTTTGTGGGCCGTGTTGTTAGCCCGTTGTGTGGGTCGACCGTGTTGGGGTGTGCTGTGTCGGGCTGTGTTTTCCCTGGCCCCCCGGGGGGCTAGAAATCATGTTTTTAAGAAAGAAATAGTTACAAATTTTTCGCGACTCATTAGTGTCGTCTTTCTTGAGCCTACTTGGCTGAGGAGCGGGATTTGGACTCTCACGTCTTGAAACGCCGTTGATAGACCCCGGTCTTTTCACGAGGTCGTTTTCTGTCCGGTAGGGTTGTTGAGCGATTTTTCCGATTTAGGGCGTGAAGTCTGCCTATCTCGGGTCTTTCCTACCCCAGTTTCTGAGAATTTTCCTTAGTGACCGCTAGGTTGGTGAAACTAATCGGTGTTCAGACTGGAAAAACGGGTTCATTATGAGCGATTTTTTCCGGGATTGTTGTGGATTGGCCCACTAGTGAGGCTGTCAGACTGGGACCCATGATTCAGGGCGTGAGATGCCAAGGTAAGAATATGATAATCGTCTTGAGGGCGGAAAGGCGGTGGCGGCATCCGCCGGGGATGGGCCTCTCTCCCAGGCAGGGTGTCCAAACCCTCTTCTCCACCCTGGGATCCCACCAGCGTCGAACGTCAGCCTTACAGCTGCTCCCTTCCGGGCCTCGCCGGTTTCGACCATGAGAGAGTGGCATTCCTCCCTTCAGAGGAAGCCCCCTCGCCGCCGGCCCGGTGGGGCAGAATGTCACAGTTGACAGCCTGGTCTTCAGCCTGGTGAGGCAGCCGCTCCCCAACGTTAGCGGACCCCCGCAAAGGTCGATTTCGGGTAACAGGAAACGACCAGCTTCCCAGTCCCCCACCACCGCCCAAACCCAACGTCCAGAAACATCGCTATAAGAGTATCAGGACCAACAAGAAACGTGCTCCCCGGTCGGGATTGCAAGGGGCGGTGGCACGACACCCTGCTTCTCCTTCGGAAGCCCTGCCCATTTCATGAACTCGTCGCTAGGTTTCCCTTCCTCGTACAACCTCTTCCTGATTGCTTCCAACGGCCTTGGCTCGGCCTTCAAAAGTCCCGCGGCCGTCAAGACCTGATGCCCTGCTTTCTCTGCTGACTTGCGAACCGGACCAAGAAAGTCATGCCATCCTTCATCTCTGAGCAGGTGATGATCAACCACAACCGTCTCAATGCTAACAGCCAAACGTTCGAGGCTTTGAAGTGCTGTCTCAAAGAACTCGTCTCCCAAACGGAAACCCCGAAGATACGTGGGGGGACCGCCGACAATTAGAACCCCTGGCTTCTCTCCAAGCAATAACTCTAGAGTTTCAGCCACCACCGGACCCTGAACATCGGGGGCGAAAACAAACTTGTCCTTGGACCTTTCAACTATGCAGGGCAAAACCCAACCCAGACCTGAATCGTTCTCGCCGTGCGGAACTGGAAGCGGAAACCTAACAGTCGTCCTCCCAAACTGAAAACTTTCACCGTCTGCTGCCACAAACTTCTCCGCCAGCTTCTCAGCTGTCTGGCGGAACATCCAGCCTCTTCTCCTTTGAGCCGTGTTGATCTTCAGCCGAGAATCCTTGGCCAGAACAATCTTACCCTTGTAAATGCGTTCTAGAGATTCTGGGCTGCTGCCCAACCAGACAGGGTCAACATAATTGGGCGTGTGGTGATCGTTGTGATAGTGGGAAATCGTGACAACTTTTGCCAGAGACGCGGCTTCCTCGATTCTCCGCCGAGCCTCGTCCCTCGCCTTAAACTCCAGAGGATGGGGCATCAAACCGAACCTCGGACCCAGGGCAACACCCGCATCCAAAAGGACAACAACATCCTTGGTCTTAACCAGCGTGCACATGGACCGCACCCCAAGACTCTCGAAAGCCAATGGAGTAACAGTGATAGATGACACGAAACCCCAAACTCTCGTTTGACATCGTCCGGTAAGGCTTTATTCATTCCCTCCTCCAGTGGACCTCGGGTCCGATGACTTCTCTGGCCCAGCGGACATGTCCCTTGGACTGAATGAAGTGGATCTTGAGACTCGGGTGACCCCCGGGCGAGAATGAGTGAGGACCCGTCCCCAGGCCCAACACTACGCAACTAATGATATAGTGGAAGTTCCAAGCCCATCAGGCACCCAAAATCACGGCGGCCATACAGTTGGACACTAGCAAGCGATGGCTGGTCTTAGGATCAGTTCTCTCGTCAAGAATCATCTACACCGTCAACTGGTTCAACATCTCCCCAGCCTTGCCACTCATCGCCTTGGAACTGGGAATCGACAGACCAACGATAGGCTTGTTGACCTCCTCATTCCTGCTGGGAGCAGGAATTTTCCAGATTCCAGCCGGAATCCTGTCCACCCGCTGGGGTCCCAAGAACACGTCCCAGCTAGGAATGCTAATCCTCTCCCTCTCAGGAATCGGCGAAGGAATCTCCCCCAACTTTCCCTTCCTGTTCATGGCAAGGCTATTCCTGGGGCTCGGAGCGGCTCTCTTCTTCGCACCAGCAATTGGCGTTCTGACCCCACTATTCAAAGCGGAGGAGGAGGGCTTCGTCCTCGGACTCTACAATGCCATGTTCAATGTCGGAGGGGCACTGGGGCTCTTCGCCTGGGCCTTTCTCTTCGAAGTCTGGAACTGGAGGCTCGGCCTCGTATTAGGGGGCTTGATCGGCCTCATTCTCGTGGCAGTTGGCCAGGTAGTACTGCCTCGAGACAGACTGGTTAGACAAGAAATCGGGCCAATTTGGCCAGCAATCAAGAATCGCAACATAATACTGATCGCGTTTGGCATCATCGGCATTTGGGGAGGAGTATTCACCACTTCACAGCTACTTCCGAAATTCCTGAATGACGCTTACCAAATACCAACAGGTGAGGCCGGTCTTATCGCATCGCTAATCATGTTCGCAGCTATTTTGGGTGGGCCCATAGGTGGCCGTCTGTCTGACAAGGCACGGCGGCGCAAGATTTTCATGATTGTTCCGGGCTTCGGAGTAGCAATAGGGCTTGGCCTCATTGGCGCATCGCAACCGTACCAGCTGTGGTTTCTCATACCAGTGATAGGGTTTCTGGACGCAATCGTCTTTTCCATCGAGTACGCCAGTGCCAGCCAGTACCCCGAGGTTGGAACGGGAAACGCAACCCTAGCCATTAGCATGATGAACTCTGCCCAAATATTGGGCAGCTTTGGTATTCCTATCGCCTTTGCCTTCCTGGGCTACTCGTCAGGATGGTATTTCCTTGGCATCGTAGCGGCAGCCCTACTCGTCCTACTATTCTGGCTTCAGGAACCATTCAAGGCTAATTCGAATGCCAAACCGTCAAGTTAACCTGTAGAGTTCGTCTCTTGGGACCGCTTCCAGCCTTGTCCTCTTTCCGCCTCTCAACACATAGCGACCAGAAGAACCAGGAGTCAGAACTCCCACATCTGAAACCATAACCCTCATCTGGCTGAGCTTGCGCTTGACAGTCCCAACTGTTGAGGAATCGACAGCCACCAGAATGCAGCCCGAGCTCATCAATTTCAAAGGGTCCAACCCAAGAACCGAGCATATCTCCCTGGTCTCCGAAGCCACCTTGATCCGGTCGGCCGCCACCTCGATCCCCAGCCCGGATGCCTCGGATAGTTCCCAGAGTCCATTTAGAACCCCTCCCTCAGTAGGATCGTGCATCGCGTGGACTCCTCGGAACTTGGCAATCTCTAATGCCTCCTTCACAACGCTCATTTCTAGCGAGAAGCTCCTGGCCCTCTTCATGGACATGGGATGGATTCCGCGAAGCCTATTGGAGTAATCTGATGCGAGGATGGCTGTCCCCTCCAGTCCTGCCATCTTCGTGAGGAGTACCCTGTCCCCACTTCGTCCACCCTCCGCGCTCAAAACCTTGCCCGTCTCACTCTCTCCAACCATGAAACCCGCAATTATCGGCCGGTCAAGCCCTGAGGTAACCTCGGAATGACCCCCAACCACTGATATACCCAACTCCTTGGCCGTCTCATGAATCTCAATCATGACCCCGTGGAGTAACCGTTCCTCCGTTCCAATCGGCAGAAGGAGAGTGCAAAGGTACCAGGCAGGCCTGGCGCCTGTTGTGGCGATATCGTTGGCATTGATAATTACCGAGTGGGACCCTATGTGAGTAGTCGTACCTGTTATCGGGTCGGTGGAGAAGGCTAGAACCCTCCCGCCGTACCTAATTACGGCGGCATCTCTTCCGATTCCAGGCTTGACAAGTACCCTAGTATTTTTTTTTCCTGTGTAGGGGAATACGGATCGTAGCAGGGCGGCGGGTGGGATCTTCCCCACTCTGAACTTTCCGGCCCCAACGGATGGCATCAAAACCACAACTTTTGGAGCCATGCTTAACCCTTGTCGAGGCTAGAAAGTATCCAATAGATTTCTCCCGATTCCTTACGGTGTTCTCTCATCACCACTCTTCGAATAAGTTAAAGAGGGGAGAAGGCTGTGTAGCGCTCGGGTTGAAGAGCCTCAAAGCCCCCTCCCCTGGAGGCCCCGTGGGATTGTCCTTCGCCACTCTGGGCTATTCTATAGCGGTCCTAGTGGCTCGGGCGTTCGTGTCATTGGAGGCTTACTGCACCCAGTCCTGCCCAATTATCCATCTTCAAGGATTTAGAATGCATCATCTGTACTATGGGATTGTGCTCCTACTCCTTTCCGCCTCCTTCCTCGCCTTTGCCGAAAATACTCGAACTAAGTGGGATGGGGCGTTGGTTGCAGGTATTGGGCTTGGATTGATTGCGGACGAAGTGGGATTGCTGGTTCTCAAAGTCTCCTACTGGAATCCGGCCTCCCTGATTGTTATTGGAGCCATCGGCCTTGCCCTAGCACTGGCTACGCTTACAACTGCACTCCGAGCAGGGCTGGACGGCTTTCACGTTCTGGACAAGTACGACGTCTTGACCGCATTCTCTGTACTTCTAGGTCTGACCGGGTTCCTCTTCTTTGACAGGCCGCTTCGAGCCTTCATTGTAGCGGCCGCGTTGGGGTCCTGGGGGCTAGCAATCTTGCTGTTGTCAACTGCAGGAAGAACACATATTCTTAGGATACGCAAGGGCCAGTTCGACTCCCCTCGATAGCTCCAGGTCGAAACCGGCTGTGACAACGACCACGATGAATAGCCTAGTGGGCATAACGGCACGGGAGTATCAGGACAGGATAGCTCGTTCGGCCCTGAACGCGAATACTCTAGTGGTGCTACCTACTGGCCTGGGAAAGACTATCATAGCCCTCCTCGTTGCGCAGGGAAAGCTCGCGCTGGCCCCTGAAGGAAGAGTGCTGATGCTGGCTCCCACCCGCCCCCTAGTGATGCAACATTCTGAATTCTTCCAGAAGCATATGCCAGAGATGCCGGTCGCTGTTGTTCTTACGGGGGAGATACCGCCTAAGGAGCGAATAGAACTCTTCAACAGTGCAAAACTGGTGTTCGCCACTCCGGAGGTCATCCGGAACGACGTGTTGGAGGACAGGTATTCTCTCAGTAACGTGTCTCTCATTGTCTTCGACGAGGCGCATCGCTGCGTCAGAGATTACGCCTACTCCCAGGTCGCCGAGGCCTACAGGCTAACCGCGTCCAGCCCACTTATCCTCGGACTCACCGCGTCACCCAGTTCCCGGAAGAGCAGGGTGGAGGAGATCTGCCAAAAGCTGGCCATCACCAATGTTGAGACCCGGACGGAAGAAGACATTGATGTCGTTCCATACGTCAAACAGGTAACTGTCAACTGGGTTAGGGTCCCGTTGCCGCCGAGCTACAAGCAAGTTTCGAGGATCTTGAGGTCCGTCCTTGACGTGAGAATTCGGAAGCTCAAAGTCATGAGACAACTTCCTCTGGCAGCCCCAGTGTCAAAGAGAATTCTTCTCGAACTGGGGGAGAAGCTGCGGGAGAGGCTGAAGAGGGGAGGTGCAGGTCCTCTCTACGGATCTGTGATCCTCCAGGCCCAGTCGATGTCGCTCATGCATTCCATCGAGCTCTTGGAAACCCATGGAATGCGTAGCTTGGAAAAGGCCCTTGACAGATTGAACCTGGCCGATACCAAGTCAGCTCGCAGCCTGAGCAAGGACCCCCAGATTCTGGAGGTCCAGAAACTCGCCGTGTCCCTGAGAGACCAGGAGCACCCCAAGCTGAAACGTCTCAGAGAACTAGTCGCCAGTGATTTAGTAGTCAACAAGGCTGCCAAGGTAATCGTGTTCACCCAGTTCCGGGACAGCGTGGAAACGATCGTGGATACCTTGGATAGCGTTGAGGGAGCCTCTCCTGTCAGGTTTGTGGGCCAGGCGACCAGGAGCGAGGCCGATGTGGGGTTGAGCCAGAGCGAGCAGATGGACATTCTCGAAAGGTTCCGTGGAGGCGAGTACAATGTTTTGGTAACGACGAGTATTGGAGAGGAAGGGCTTCATGTTCCCGATGTGGACCATGTCATATTCTATGAGGCGGTTCCGTCCGAGATTCGGCTGATCCAAAGACGGGGGCGTACCGGGAGAACGAGGCCTGGGAAGATGACCGTCTTGCTCGCTGAGGGCACGATTGACGAGGCGTATTACTGGACCAGCAGGCGGAGGGAGGAACAGATGCACAGGTTTATGGAGACTGTGAGCAGGAAAGGGGTTAAGCCTAGGGCCGGAAAGCGAAAGATGACGCTCGACGATTACTCCTAGCCTGTCGTCGAAGAGGAGCGCTCAACGGGAAAATATTAAATCGGGAATCCGTTCTCGGGAAGAGCCGCGATGGGAATGTTACAAACAGAGACATCGGTTTATGATGAAATGTCGAAGGTCGCTGTCGACTCTTCCAAGTGGAAGATTCTCAGCTTTCCAATGGGTAACGGGGAGAATTGGACCTGGGCGGAGCCTAAGGCCAGGCTCGAGGCTCGGAGTGGAGGCTTGGCTCTGACAATCGACCCGTTCACCAGGAAGCATGACACTGTTCACATGTTCGACGACCCGAAGCAATTGTACGGTTCGACCCGGATCTTTCCAGTCTCGAAGTCGGGCGTGACTGTTTTCGAGGTGGAGATGGGTGCCGAGACCTACAGGAGCAATGCCGATGATCTGCGGGATGGGTTCGCCGGGTTCATCCTGATGGACTTCTCGACGGGCATGATCTTCGACTTTGTGTCGACCGGGCAGAAGGTAGGGGCTATCTATGAGCGGCTGTTGATTCCTGGCTTAACGGATGAAAAGACTGCTTTCACCTATTTGGTGGAGTCTCCGTTCGCCGGGGTCCGGACGGACCCGGGCAGATTGCACCGGTATCAGGTTAGGATCGATGCTCCGAGGAGAAGGGCGGAATGGTTTGTTGATGGAAGGTCGTTCTTCAGGGCGGAGGGAGTTCCGGTGGAGCCCGTTGAGATTATGCTGGGTTTCGGACTCTTCACCTTGAAACCCGTGGACCCGATTAAGGGCAGCACATCGGTTCACGGCCAGGGAGCTACGGGCACATGGAAGAATTTCCGGTACGGGGTTGTTTGAGGCTCCGGAATCTCTATGTGATTTTTCTCTCAGAGAAATTTGAGGGCCCGCCTCTCGGAGGGGGGCCGGGTTCAGACGGGCATGTTTTGGGCGTGTTTTACGGCTGTTTTGGGCATTATGGGGTGTGTTCCAACGGATTCTGGTGGGTTGGGAATGTGCAGGAAGGGTGCAGATAACGGGACTAATCAGGGCTGGAAAGCTGTTAGTTTGGGGCTGTTTCAATACTTGCGCAGACGGCTGCAAAGTCCCATAGTCCCTTGCGCTCTTGTGACCCGGGTTTCATGTGCCCTAACAATCCCATCAGCCCCACCTTTTTCACCAGCCAGGCTGCGAAGGCAGGCGACCCCGTGGCGCCGGGCGAGTTGTAGTTGGTGATATGGTAGGATTGTGGGCCTTGAATTTCGATAGCTTCTTTGATGAAGTTGGCCTTGCGGTCAATGACTGAAGCGCGAACCCCAGCTACCCCGTGCCTGACCAAGTCGTCGACTTTCAGCTCAGGCAGGAAGTCCTGGGCTCGCCGGGCCATTACTTTCTTTGAAAGAGACGACATCCACTCTTCCCCGGCCAGGGTGAGAAAGTCCCGGTTGTAAAGCAAAGCCACCTTGTTCCTAAGCGGTGGCTCAATTAGCTTTCCAATGGCTTCAAACGGGTTTCTGAAGAAACCCCGGTAAGTGTAGGGGCCAGCGACTGGGACGGCGTTGGGCCCGATTTCTCGCCTGCCGTCAGCTCTCACAATCCAGTGGGGGTCGAGAAAGGGAAGCTCAGGATGACGGGCTACCGTGTAGATATTACGGGAGGCAAGGCTAGCCCCGTCCCTGCCCACCTCCCAGTACTCTCCCCTAAAGTTCAAGTCCGTGTACTCCCTCCCGACCCCGAGCATGTGAGCGACCCGCATCGAGTTTCCCCCGGCACAGTTGACCAGGAAACGGGCTCTGACTACTCCCCCCTCCTGATGATCGTCGATGGTCAGTAGGTCCCTCCCGACGGTTATCGATTTGACATCAAACCCAAGTAGGAACTTTACACCCTCCTCCTCCGCATCTCTTCTCAGAGACCGGGTGAACAGCTGGTAGTCGACTCCGGTGTCGGTCTTGGACCAAATGGCGCCCTGGCATCGCACTTTGGGCTCGTACTTGCGAACCTCTTCTGGGGTGAGGAGTTCCAGCTCGTCCTCACCCATACCATTCTCAAGACCCCAGTGGTGGTACTTCTCTAGGCGTTTCACATCGTCCGGCCGAATGGCCACTTCAAACGTGCCCACAGGGCTCCAGGGAAGATTCCGGTCTTTGGCGTAAGCTTTCCACATTCCGTAGGCTGCCTGGGAGGATCTGGCGAAGACTCGCCGCGCCTTGGGGTCCAGGTAGAAGGGCCGGTGGACGACCCCTGTATTCCGGTGGGAGGTGTGAACAGCGACGTTTCCCTCCTTTTCCACGACTGCGATTCTGCCATCGTACTGGTTTCCGAGCCAGTAGGCTACTGATGTGCCAAGAATGCCGCCTCCGATGACCACGACATCCCAAGGCTCCATTCAAACGCCGGTTAGTGGTGGGTCTTCGAAGGTATATTCAGATTGTGCCAACATCCATGGGTTTGAACCGGCGGTGGAAACTGGGGCCGATTGCCCCAGCCGTCGTTTCGCCCGTGTTGTCGTATTAATGGGCCGAGAATTCTGGAATTCGAGGGGGGTCCGCAGACTCCTTGAAGAATGCTGATAACCTAGGAGGTTGCGGATTGGCTCAATGACAGTTAGCGAGCTTCCGCCCGAAAGACTCCGACTACTTTGCTCCCTAGACTCCGTCAATTGCAAGACGAGCGAGGAACTCGGCCCTGTTGAGGGCATCATCGGACAGGAACGGGCACTCAAGGCCCTAAAATTCGCAATAGACATGAAAGGAAAGGGCTTCAACATTTACGCGGGTGGCCTACCCGGAACAGGCAAGAGGCCTGCAACCAGGAGCTATCTGGAAGAGGTCGCAGAGGCCAAGCAAACCCCTCCGGACTGGTGTTACGTTTACAACTTTGAGAACTCCTACGAGCCCACGGCACTAAAACTGCCAGCTGGCATGGCGAGAACGCTTCAGAAGGACCTGAGGAAGCTAATAGACCAGGCGAAACGCGCCGTTCCCAAGGCACTCCAGAGCAGTGAGTTCGTCTCACGAACGAGTGACATTAGAAAGAAGTCGGAGGAAGAGAGGAAAGGAATTCTCGGGGATCTCAACAAGGAAGCCCAGAAGTACAGCTATGCCGTTCGAATGAGCCAGCTAGGCATAACCATAATTCCAGTCCATGAGGGTAAACCGGTCAGCGAGGAGGAGTTTCAATCCCTCCCCGCCCCGGTGAAGAAGGAATTCGACCAAAACAGGGATACTGTCAGAAGTGCGCTGGATAAGGCCGGTAAGCAGATCATCGACCTCGACGCCAAGACCCTGGAGGAACTCAGGAAGCTGAGGGATGACTCTGTCCACTATGCCATCGGCGGCCTGATCAATGCGCTCATCGTCAACTATCAAGACCTTCCCGATTTAGTAGCGTACCTTAACGAGGTGCGAGATGATATTCTGGAAAACCCGGAGCTCTTCACACCGGACGAGAAAGAACAGCAAGCATCGGACGACCAGCAAGAGTCCCAGGACCCCCCGACCAAACCTGGAGAGAAGGGCTCCCTGTTCAGAAGGTACGAGGTCAATGTCATCGTCGATAACTCGAGTTTGAAAGGAGCGCCCGTCATCACCGAAGACAACCCGACCTTTTCAAACCTGTTTGGCAAGATTGAAAAAGAGTCGAGGTTCGGCGCATTGACGACCGACTTTACCCTCGTGAAGGGAGGCTCGCTCCACAAGGCCAACGGCGGCTACCTAATCCTCGGCGTCAACGAACTTCTGAGCAACCAGTTCTCCTATGACGGGTTGAAGAGAGCGCTTCAAAGTGGTAGCATAGCTATCGAAGAGCTGGGAGAACGATTGGGCACAACCAGCATCAAGAGCCTCACTCCCCAACCTATACCGTTGAATGTGAAGGTCGTCTTGGCTGGCGACCCAGGTGTTTACCAAGCCTTGTACCTCGCGGACCCGGACTTCAAGTTCCTCTTCAAGGTCAAGGCCGACTTTGACGATTCGATCGAGAGAAACGACAAGAATGTAAAGGTCTACGGGAGCTTTGTCCACAGCCTCTGCGAAACGGAGGGCCTGAACCACCTGGAAGCTTCCGCCATCGCCAAGGTCGTAGAGTACGGGTCGAGGCTGGCCGAAGACCAGAACAAACTGTCCACCCGATTCCCCGAGCTAGCCGACGTGGTGAGAGAGGCGAGCTTCTACGCCAGCAAGGAAGGTGGCAAATACGTCAGAGATGTCCACATCATGAAGGCTCTGGAAGAGAAGGTCTACCGCTCCGACCTAATCGACCAGAAGGTCAAAGAGATGATTCAGAGGGGCGTAATTCTGATCGATACCTCTGGAGCCAAGGTTGGACAGGTAAACGGATTATCAGTGATAAGCCTGGGAGACTTTGAGTTCGGCCAGCCTTCCAGGATCACGGTCAGTGTGGGCCTGGGAAGAGAGGGACTGATAGATATTGAAAGGGAGGCGAAGATGGGCGGACAGATTCACACGAAGGGTGTTCTGATAATCTCTGGGTACTTGGAGGGCAAGTATGCGCGGGATAAGCCGTTGAGCGTCTCGTGCAGGCTGGTCTTTGAACAGAGCTATGGAGGGGTGGATGGTGATAGCGCGTCGAGCACTGAGCTCTACGCTATTCTGTCGGCTTTGGCCGAACTGCCGATTAGGCAGAACCTGGCCGTGACTGGGTCTGTGAACCAGAGGGGTGAGGTCCAAGCGATTGGGGGGATTAACGAGAAGATTGAGGGGTTCTATGCGATCTGCAAGGCTAGGGGGTTGAAGGGTGATGAGGGCATTATGATGCCTAGGAGTAATGTGCAGCACTTGATGTTGAGTGAGGAGGTTGTGGAGGCTGTGAGGAAGGGCGTGTTTCACATCTACCCGGTTGGAAGCGTGGATGAGGGGATTGAGATTTTGACTGGTGTGAAGGCTGGGGAGGTTAGGAGTGATGGTGGTTTTGAGCCGGGTACTGTGCATTATAGGGTGAACAAGCGGTTGGTGGAGATGGCTGAGAGGATTACAAGGTTCACGGTTTCACCGGGGCTGCTGGAAGGTAGGAGGAGTGAATAGCCCAGAGTTTCTAGGAAAAATCGTTTTCTGGAAATTTGTTCTTCTGAGCTTTCGTGGAAACTGTAGTATCGGGAGTGAGAGAGAGTGGTCTCTCACGTCTTGAAAGGCCGTTGATAGACCCCGGTTTTTTCAAGAACCGTTTTCTGTCTGGCAGGGATAATCGGCGATTTTTCCAGATCTGGGCGCGGAATCTGCCGTTCTCCCGTTTTGTCGACCCCTGTTTTTGAAGACATTTCCTTCATGGCCGCTAGGTGTGTGAATGTAATCGGGTCTCAGATCGGGAAACAGGGTTCATTATCAGCCCGTTTTGCTTGACTCGGCTCTTCGCCGAAGGGATAGAGCGCCAGATCATGAGTCGTGAAGACCTTTAGGGTCACTGCTCGTCTTCGAGCACTTTCGGGTCCAAGGCCCTGTGCTCCAGCCTATCCGTCACCCTCTTCTTCTCCTTCTCCAAATAGTCTATTCCCTCCTGGAACATTGTTCCGAACAAGGGCCCGAAGACGAAGGCTATTGCCGATATTGCAGCCCCGACCGATACGAAAGCCATTGCGGAAGCGAAAATCTTCCCCCCTTCAGTGGCGGGGTTCCGGGTTGGCCCCTGGGTCGTGGCGATTAGGCTCATGAAATAGAAAGCGTCCACATAGTTCCAGCCCTCGAGCAGAACCATTCCTTCGGTCCCGACGGCCATCACCGCTGCGAGGACGCTGAATGACAGTAGGGTCCGTCTCTTGAAGGGGGACAGGGGATGATGGACAATTCGCGAAAATGACCTGACCATCGCTACCCCTTAGCCTTAGCCAGACCTTAACCTGTCATTAGCCTTTACCAAGCCCCTAGAAACCATCCCAGCACCGACTAAACTTCCTTGAACGGTTTGTCCAAGATTATTGGATTATGCTAAGGCCCCGCCTTACCCTATGGAAAGGCTCAACATTTTGGAAGAAGAGAAAGTTTTCGGAGGGAAAAGCAAGCTCATCATCATTGGGCTCGCCCTTGTACTCGTGATGGCTGTCGCGTCGATCTCAACGGCGGGCCCAGCGTATGCTGCCCAGCTCTTGCAAACGCCTGGCAACCACGTCCCGGGACATAGGATATCGCCCTTCCAGAAGGGTGAGCTGTTCAGAATTACCGGCTCAGGAACAGCTTTCAACGTTACAGACCGGAACCGGAAGGAAGTAGCAACGCTTGACCTGATGATCAGCGTGGAGAGGGCTTCTTTCGGACGAGCGAAAATATCTGTTAGAACCGGCTCATTGACCGTTGGAGGCGAAACCTTCACCGTTGAGAGTGGCCGCGGAATAGGTAACACCCATAGCCTGAAGATGCTAATCCACGTCACCCTGAAAGACACCAGCGGAAACACGTTCCATATGGTTCTCAACGGTAAAATCGTGAGACCCCTAAAAATCAACAACGGCCTCACGATAGACTTCAGAATGCCCCAGAGCAAACTAGCAGGCAAGTGGTTCCTCGAATTCCCCCAGGCCACAATGGCCAAAATCTAAAAACCTCTCGTTCTTCCTGGAGCAACTAGCCTTGGACCAAGGGTCTTTCCTGATGGGATTGGTGATAGGCCTGATAATTGGGGTTCTGCTCGGACTGGTTTTGGAAGCCGGCCTATTCATCATCTAAGTAGGATAAAAGGACCCAGGTGGCCTCCAAGAGAAGCGCTTAGGCTACGACCACTTTCGGAGCGGCGAAAGCTTCAGTTTCCCCCCGCGCCAGCGGATGCTAGACCAGTTTCTTGGAGTCGAATTTGTTACCGAACTTGTCCAGGTGGGCGAGTTCCGCCAAGGCCTTTCTGTTCTTTTTTCCAACAGTCTTCTTGAAAGGGTAGCCGAAGCTGACAACTGCTGTGGGCCTTAGTTCCTTGGGAATGCCGAAATCTCTCTTCATATTTTCTTCTTTGACCCCGGTGTAGATGCCTGAGGCCACCCCGCTGTTCCACGCGGCCAACTGCATATCCTGTACCGCCCTGCCTGTGTCAATGAGGTGAAACCCTAGAGTGGGGTCTGTCAACACGATCACTGCAAAGTCTGCCCCAGAAACCCAGCCTCCGGAAGTACTGTCTTGGGCGAGCTGCTTGACCGCTTGCTTGTCTTGGACAAGGATGAACCTCCAGTGCTGCCTGTTTATCCCCGAGCCCGTGGCCTGGGCCGCCTCTAGGACTTTCAACTTCACGTCCGGAGGAACTTTCTTGGGAGCATACTCGCGCACGTCCAGCTTAGTCCGAATAGCTTCGAATGTATCCATGGTTCTTGACGCCCAGTGGTTGAACCTATACCTATGGTTAAAAAATGTCCTCTATGGGGCTTGAAGAACGACTAGAGGGAGTAGGCGGGCTAACCAATGGTGGACCAGGTTGCGCTCCAAGACAAAGTGATTGTCCAGGAAGCCAAACTGAAGGACTTTTGCAATAGTGTCTGGATGAAGATGGGAGTGCCCGAGAAGGACGCCCGGACTACAACAGACGTCCTTGTTCTGGCCGACCTTCGAGGCATCGAATCCCACGGCGTAGCTAGACTCCCCAGATACTTCACCGACCTCAAGAACGGCTGGACCAAGCCAACAGACCAGAGTCGGATTGTCAAGGAAACGAAGGCCACCGCGCTTATCGATGGTGAACGTAGCCTTGGGCAGGTTGTCGGGCGTAGGGGTATGGAGCTGGCGATCAAGAAGGCACGGGAGACAGCTATCGGGATTGTTTCTGTTCGGAACTCCCACCATTATGGTATTGCAGGATACTATACTCTGATGGCTCTCGAACACGACCTGATAGGGGTAAGCATGACCAATGCTGCTCCCCTAGTGGTTCCTACGTTTGGAAGAGCCTCTGTTCTAGGAACGAACCCTATCAGCCTCACGGCTCCCACACTAAAGGAGAAGCCCTTCGTCCTGGACATGGCCACTTCAGTGGTTCCCCGGGGGAAGTTGGAGGTTTACGACCGGCAGGGCAAGAAGATGCCGCTGGGCTGGGCGGTTGACAAGACTGGCAGAGGCACGTCGGAGCCGCATTCTGTTCTTGAATCATTGTCGAAACGGTTGGGCGGGGGAATTCTGCCATTGGGCGGTGAGGGGGAGGAGCATTCCGGCCACAAAGGGTATGGTTTGGCGTTGATGGTGGATGTTCTCTGCGGGGTCCTTAGTGGTGCCGCTACCGGTCTGGGCGTGGATGTAGTGAAGGAGAAGCCGAACGTGGGACACTTCTTCATGGCCATCGACCCGTCCGCTTTCAGACCCTTGGACGAGTTCAAAAGGGACATGGACAGGCTGGCCCGAGAACTCAAAGACTCGCCCAAGGCGGAGGGACAGGCACGAATCTATGTCCACGGCGAGAAAAGCTTCGCCAAGATGGAGAAGTACCGAAAGGAAGGCATTCCCCTCGGACCCAAGGTCGTGGAGGAAATGAAGAAGATTGGCGTGGACCTGGAAGTTCCCTGGCCCACTTGAACTCTCCTATAGACGGAATCGCAGTGCGTCTTGGACCGGCTTCTACTTATGGCCGGCCATCCATTTCTTCTCTTCGCTATTCGGCGTGAGCGGGTACCCCACTGACCATAGGAACGTCCTAGCTGTCGACACGCCCAAGTGTTGAAACTTTTCCTGCAGATCAGACAATAAACGCTCTTCATCCTTTTCAAAGCCATCGAGGTACTTTCGAAACGAACCGTACTGCTTCTGGAGTTTCAAGAACTCTCCCGCATTGAACACGGTCGCCCTGATCTTCCGCTCGTTCCTCACGATTCCAGCGTCGGTCATCAAAGCCTTCACTTCCTTCTCTGAGAGCGGGGCCACCTTAACGGGAGAGAAACCTGCAAATGCCTTCTGGAAGCTTGGCCATTTCTTCTCAACAACCGTCCAGTTGAGCCCAGCTGTGAAAAGAGACTTGGTCATGCGTTCGAAGTACTCGCCGTCGTCCTTTGGCGGCTTCACATTCCACCGAGGAGACACGAACTGCCCCTACTCAACTTGCGTATTTATGGACTCGTAGTGATAAAGGGATGGGTTGAAGGGAATCCCCGGTTCAGACGTTCTTGGGAGAGTAAGGGTTCCCCGTTGTGCCAGAATCACGCCTTAGGAAAGCACATTAGAATAGGAGTAACCATTAGGTACAAGTCGAAAAGAAGGTATAGCTGAAAATGACCCAGACTCAGATTCCCAGCTCGACGATTTCACCCCAGGAGGCCCTCAGAAGATACAAAGTCATAGCAGTCGTGGGGGCTTCCAAGAACCCCGAGAAAGAAGCCTACAAAGTCCCCCTGTACATGAAGCAGCATGGATACCAGATCATTCCCATCAACCCCACAGCAGACCAGATCTTGGACGAGAAAGTCTACCCAAGCCTCCTAGGCCTTCCGCCCGAGCTTGCAAACAAGATCGAACTCGTAGATGTTTTCCGCCCAAGCGAAGAGCTTCCGGAAGTAGCACAGCAGGTAATCGAAATGCGAAAGAAGTTTGGAAGACCCTTTGTTTTCTGGGCCCAACTTGGATTGGAGAACGAAGAGGCAAAAAGAATGCTGTCCAAGAATGGCATACCGTACGTGATGAACGCCTGCCTTAGAGTCATCCACAGAACGTCCGTTCTATAGGGGAAATGTCCGTGGGGGAGTAGGCGTGCACTTCCAAAGTCGAATAGCCCCAGAGCTTTGGTGAACCTGTCTCATAGGGCTGAGCGAAGTTTAGATAATTAATGCCAGCGCTGATAGTAAGAGTGCAGACCCAGGGAACTATTCCACTGCGAACGAGCTCGGGCCTCTGCTTTCGGAACTCAGAGAATCAAGCCCCTTGGCGAATTCATTTCTCGCAATGACGAGATAGACAAAAACGGCAGCGAGCAGTGAGTATGCACCCACTTGAGCAATAGAGGCCCAAGTCACCAGTACCGCCACGATTAGACAACAAGGAAAAAGGGAGTACGAGAGAAAAGTGAGCGACCTCGACGGTTTCTGGTCGAGCAAGCTTGCGACGAAAAGACCTAGCTTGGAAAATGGAGTCAGTAATATTCCAAACCGTCGTTCTCCCCTAGCAATCCTCATGAGACAGACAATCTTCACTCGACTGAAGTCATAGGCCTCAAGCACTCCAAACTCCAAGGTTAGACCTGCAAAAAGCACGACGAATGGAAGTGGGAAAATAAGAGCTGGAAAGAGTTCATAAATCGGAAAGATAAGGAAGATCAAAGCCCGTGGAGTTCTAAAGGCCACATAGACCCCGCCTACCAAGAAGAACCCATAGGCTATCCAGATGACATCGTATACTCTTCCATCAACGCCAAAACCTGAACTGATTAGTCCTCCGATGGCGGAGATTACGCTTGAAATCCCGATATAGATTCCTGCGGATTTGAAAGGAGTTTTCCGAAGATATGGAATCACAACCAGGCCAAAGGCGAGAAGGGCGTACCACAAGTAATCAGTTTCCATCTGCTTTCACCATTAGCGTTCAACCTGGTGCCAGGAAATAGCAGGCTGCGTACACCAAAGGAGCGGTAGCTCCTGACAGTATAGCCCCCGAAACTAAGGGTCCCAGTGAATCTTGCTCCTTTTCTGCTTGCGCATAAAATGCCCCAACCACGAACAACCCGTAGGCAACTGCGAGTGCGCTACACCCTCGAGCAGCTCCTTCTTTTCCGGTGTTCTGTGGAGGTACATAGACGGGCGCGGGTGGCTTCTTCGGCATTGGAGACCATGGTCCTGGAAGGCCAATTCCTGTGTCGGAGATGCTTGGGATCGGTTCCACTGGCGGGTTCACGGTTGGGAAAGAGACAACTGGAAGTGAACGTTCTGTCCAGCCTGTTTTTCTTGCGCCTCCGCCGAATGTGCTCGAATCCGTTCGTCCTCCTAAGATGTCAGTTATTATTTCGGGGTGTGATAGGAGGAAGTCGCTTGTTTCGTAACCGACTCCAATAGCGCCTGCTATTGCGGGAATGTAGGGAACCACGTCCGCAGTAATCCCTATCGAGATATCCACCGCCGCTCCAACAGGGCTCACGCCGAACTGGCATCCAAGCCATCTCCAGAAATCCTTTGAGCACCCCGCGACAGCCCATAAGCTTAGCTGCGCATATAGCCCGGTCGGGTCCGTCAGGCTAGTCGGCCGGTCCAGAACGTAGATGTACAGGTTCTGGCTTTGAGGGTTGGATAGTCGTCCGTGGTTCGGGTCTCGTGTGAGGAATCGTCCAGTGTTCTGGTCGTACCATCGAGCCCCGTAATAGTAGAGGCCTGTGACAGGGCTCTGAGGCTTACGAGTGTACTTGTAAACAGGGTCAGTACCGCTGGCCCCGTACTGGGCTCCATACGGCTGATAGTTGCTGGAGAAGGTTGTGCTTCCATTCGAGTCAGTGGCCACGGGTACTGCCTAGATGGTCCTGCTGGTAGTACGTTGTGCTACTGGAAAGTTTGGCCAATAACATTCCGTTTCCGAACACGTAGTCGCTGATGGTTCCGCTAGACAATTGTTTCTCGTAGACCACGTTCACACCCAGGCTGAGAGTGACAGTCGTGGCTCCGGACTCTATCGATATTATCTTTCCACCGGCAGGTGAGTAAGCGTAGGCTCCGAGAGTCGTAGAGCCCTGGGTTACCCTGGTGAGACGGTTCTCGTAATCGTAAGAATACGATGTGACAGTTCCAGCCGTCTGAGTCTTCAAGTTCCCGTTATTATCGTAGCTGTACGTCGGACTGGAGCCTATTGAGCCCAGCTCATTGAATCCAACATAGTTGTAGGTGGAGTTTGTACCCGACTGCTTAGCCCAGGCCCTGTTCCCCACCTTATCATATCCATAGAGAGTCGTACCCCACGAGCCCGTCGAATTGGCCAATCTGTTCGGATAGTCAAAAGAGTATGATTCGTTGCCTGATAATGGTGATGTGATTCGGAGAATGTTTCCAGTGTCGTCATATGTGTACGTAAGGTCTAGGAGCGAGGTGGAGCTTTTGACGTCTTTAATCCGGGTCGGTCTGCCTCTCTTGTCGTAGCTATAGCTGGTCACCACGTTATTCCCATAGGTGACGGTGTTGAGCTTCCCGTTGGGAGCGTAAGCGAAGGAGGCGAGAGTCGTAGAGCCGTTCTTGACTGATGTTATTCTGTTGAGTGGGTCGAAGGAGTAGCTCGCAATGGTATTGTCCGGGTTTGTAATGGTGGCCAAGTTTCCGGCCCTGTCGTAGCTGTACTTGAGAGTGTAAGCGATTCCTGAAATTGTCCAGGTCTCACTCGTCTCTCTGTTTCTGGCGTCGTAGGAGAATGTCGTGGTGCTGTTGTTGTTCGACATTCGGATCGTGTTGCCGTCTCGGTCGTAGGTGAAGAAAGCCTTGCTGTTGTCAGGGTTTGCATGTTCAGCCCGCAACTTTGTACCTGAGCACTGTGTTGTTTCCGTAATTCTTCACACTGACGAGGAGTAGGCTTACAGCGTCTCTTATCCGCGCGACCCCAACTCCCTCAGCTAGCGAAACAGCATCAGCTCCACCGAGGACTCTCGGGCTGATGGCGACAGAGACCTCGTCGACCATGCCTTCTCTGAGCATGCTCCAGTTCAGGGTCCCACCTCCTTCCAGAAGTATTTTCCTGATGCCTAGAGCTCGAAGGCGTCTTAGGAGAAGAGGAAGGGAAACTCGCGATCCATTCCCGCATGTTAGAACTATAACACCCACCTCCTCCAGAGCTTTGACTCGTCGCCTCAACGCTCCCGAAGTAACTGCGATTATAGTAGGGGTTAGTGATGCTGTCTTGACCACATAAGAGTTGAGAGGGGTCCGGGCCTGGCTGTCGACAACGATTCTCCGGGGGTTGGGTCCCGTCGCGAGCTTGACGGTCAGCTTGGGATTATCAGCCAGCACTGTTCCTATTCCCACCATTATGCCATCAACGGACGCCCGCAGTTTGTGGACACGCTTCAGGTCCTCGGGGGAGGATAGCTGAGAATCGCCTTGTGATGTGGCGATCTTACCATCCAGGCTCATCGCCGAGTTTAATATGACGTAGGGACGTGTTTCTGCCCAAGTCCCCGGTGAGCGATTCGTGACCTGCCTTGTCAAGAATTCTGGGTAAACCTGTTTCCGCGGAGGACCCGGGCTGCTAGTTTGTAGGTTTTTCCGCGTCGGCTTTGTAGTATTCTGCCAGGTCCAGCGACTCTCTGACCTGTTTCTCCAGCTCATCCATTGACGGGTAGATTGCCCGATACACTTCCAGGGGCCCGAACTTCGACCTTACGTGTATCGCGTAGGTCGGGTAGGCAGCATGACGTAGAACCTTCTTCGCCTCCCGCGACTGTGACATATCCACGTCCGAATATCTGACGTGAATCTTCGAGAAACTGACGAGTCCGGGGTGGCTCGTTGTCATCCTCTGAGCGAGATCCTTGAAGAGGGGTTTCTGTTCTTCACAGCCAGAGCAGCCGTCCCGTGTGATCGATGTGACATAGACGACTCCAAGGGTAGTGACGATCCTTTCGAAGTGTCCCGTAGGCGAAGGCTGACTTGCGAACTGAGAAAATTCTATTGTTCGAACAGGTGAGTCAATTGCGAGTTGCGAGGACTGAGACATACTAGCCTGAATTGGATTCTACCTCAATATAACGTTCGCCCCAGCTTGAAGATAGGCGCTAGCGAACAGATCATCTTCTTTGAAAGGGCATTCCCTTCCCGAGCATCTGTCCCCGGCGCCCCTTCATCTGTTTCATCATCTTCTTCATCGTAAAGTACTGGTTGACCAGTTCCCGGACCTCTCGCTCGGAACGCCCAGAGCCATGGGCTATACGTCGAGCCCGGGACCCGTCAACTAGGCGGGGTTCTTCCAACTCCATTTTCGTCATTGACTGTATTATAACACGCCATCCCTTCATCTTCTCCTCGGCCACCCCTAGCTGCTCTTCCGGCAAACTCACGCCGCCAGGTATCATTTGAAGCACCTTCCTCAAAGGCCCCATTTTTCGGAGGTTTTCCATCTGGTCGAACATATCCTTCAATGTAAACCGGCCCTCCATGAAGGCCTTGACCTTGGCCTCCGGAACCTTAACCTGGGCCTCCTCGACTTTCGCCAAGAGCGCTTTCAGATCGCCCATGCCCAAGAGGCGGCCGGCAAAATCGGTGGGTACGAATTCCTCTAGGTCTTCGACCCGTTCGCCCATCCCGATGAACTTCACCTTTGAACCGGTGGTGACGACGGCGGAGAGTGCTCCGCCTCCACGGGCAGAGCCGTCCATTTTTGTGAGGAGGATTGACCCGATTGGCGTGGCTTCATGGAAAGCTTTAGCCTGGCTTATCGCCTGTTGGCCGATGCTCGCGTCTATGGCGAGAATGATCTCGTCAGGTTTGACTGCGGAGGCGATGTGCTTCATCTCCTCCATCAAGTCCTTCTCGTTCCTGTGCCTCCCCGCAGTGTCAATAATCACGATGTCCGATTTTTCCTTGCGAAAGTGTTCCAGGCCGTGCTTGGCGATCTCCTCAGGCTTCTTCTTACCGGGTTCCCCATAGACCGGGATCTCAACCTTTGCCGCGAGTTGCTGCAACTGTTCCAGCGCGCCGGGCCTGTATGTGTCAGCGCCCACGATGCCTATTCGCAGTCCACGTTTCTGGAAGTACCTCCCGAGTTTGACAGCGCTGGTTGTCTTACCCGTGCCCTGTATTCCCACCAGCATCAGTTTCCTGAAACCTCCAGGTTGAACCTCGACCTTGGCCGCCTCCTCCCCGACGAACTTGGTCATCTCCTCGTAGAGAACCTTGACCACGTGCTCCCTTCGGCTGATACCCGGGGGGAGTTTCTGGCTGAGGGACCGTTCTTCGACAGCTTTTGAGAGGGCTAGTACAAGCTCCACGTTTACGTCAGCTTGGAGCAGCGTCCTCTGGAGATCCTTGACAAGCTCCTTGACAGCCTTCTCATCCACGTTCGGCATGCGGAGTAATTTTCGAACAGCGTCCGAGAGGCCTCTGCCGACGGATTCCAAGGCTAATCGTTGACTGTTCTGTTGCGCTTCTTAACCTTCTCCAGCACAGCAGCTAGTATCAATGGTAAACAGATGGTCGCGTCGCCGTAAACATCGACGAATTTTCCGCCCTTCCGAATTTTCCTCCAGCTAATCGACTCGGCCAAGGGCGCACCGCTCAGCCCTCCCGGCTCGGGCCTGTCGGCAGTGATCTGAACAGCAGAATCCACTCCTTCTCTGAGAACACTTGCTAGGAGGGTGTTGTGTTTTGGAAGGCCACCGCCAATAATCAGCACGCCCATTTTCTTGGAGGTCATGGCCATTTCTGCCATGTTAGTCGCGTCCGCCATCGGGTTCAGCTGCAACACTTCCGTTTGAGCAAAGCTCCACAGGCTCATCCCCAGAAGCGAGTCCAAGAGGCCTGGTGAGAAGACCCGAACTCTCTCTCGCGCGGCTTTGTACAGAATCGAATCCTTGTCCCTCAGAATCAGACCGAGCTTGCGGAGGAGCTCAGAGAAGGCCATGTTCTTCCTCTCCTCTACGGGAATCGTTCTCAGCATTTTCCGGACTCTAAGGTCTAACTGTTCGAAGGAAGATTCCCGGACGAAGATGTCGGCTATACGATTGTAACCTTGCCGGAGGATTTTCCGGTCGTCCACGTTGAAACTTCCCTGATAGTGTTTGAACCCTAGCGCTTCGATTACGTCGTGGGTCATGTTGGCGCCGCTGGTCACGATCGCGTCGAGGAAGCCTCGGTCAATCAAGTCGCCTATGGCCAGTCGGAACCCGGATGGGACTATTGGGCCCGCAAGCGTCAGGAAATTAGTATACTCGCTATGACTGAACATCTCCCGGACCACCTCAGTAGCGGCACCTATCCGGCCACCGCCCAAAACCCCTGTCCGACCCATCTCAAGGACAAGATCTTCAACCCTCATTCCAGGCCGGAGATGGAGGTGCCTTACTGGGACCGGACCGGTGTGAGGGAAGGACGGGTCAGCCCTTTCTACGGACTATCATGTTCCTTCCTAAAACGCTCCAGTACTCGACTTCGTTCCCGCTCGAGAGGGAAGCCTTCAGCTCAGCATCATCCGGCATGGGGGCCTCGAAGGTTTTGTAGTCTTCCATGTCCATGACCTGGACGCTATTGCCAGAGATTGAGATTATCTGGCCTGTCCGCTTGTCAATCATTGGAACCGCAGTCTTAGCATCAACGGGGCTGATGAGGCTCTTCTTCTGGCCAGTGAACACGCTAATGCCGACGATTCTGGCTTTCGCGGCCCCGTGCTTGCCAGGCTTGGACTTTTCATACTCAACGATTCGGCAGGGTTCATCGTCGATAATTACGTACTGGCCTACCTTCAGACTGCCAACATCGACCGGCTTGCTCACTCGGGAGGCACTTCAAACCCACCCCGCCAACCAGTCCATCTAAAAGCTTGATGGCGATTTTGGGGCCTGCATTCCTCAACCTTGCTGCACCACTCAGGCTATTCTCTAAGCCGAGGTTCAAGGGCTGACCTGAGAACAGCTAGAGAATTCTTTTCAACCCCTAGTTATCTGCCTCAACCCGCCGGCTGCTCGTACCAATGACGAAAACAGTGGGTGTTGTGGCGAAGAGGGATTCGAGAGAGATAGGCGCGGCTGTAAAACGAATCTGTGATCTTATCGTCAAACAGGGACTGTCGGTTGTTCCTGAATTAACTACTGCTAAATCCGGGAGAATCCCCGGGGGAAAGCCCCTTAACAAAATAGGAGCGGACCTGATGGTTGCGCTAGGGGGAGACGGGACCGTCCTCAAGGCGGCACGTGAGATGCGAAACCGGGATACTCCGATTCTCGGCGTGAACATGGGCCAGAGAGGATACCTGACCGAGGTCAACCCGGATGGTTTCGAGGAAGCCCTATCGAGATGGATTGCCGGGAACTTCCAGCTGGAGAAGCTGTGGAAGGTCTCTGTCCTTGTGAACAACCGTCTGGTGGGGGAGGGGTTGAATGAGGCCTTGATGACCGCAACAGTTCCGGCTAAGATGTTGAGTCTTGAAATTAGTCTACGGGGGAAAAAATTGTTCACAGCCAGGGCCGACGGGCTCATAGTCGCGACGCCCACAGGGTCCACGGCTCATTCCTTCTCCACCGGTGGGCCGGTTCTCGAGGGATCCCTCAGTGACTTGGTGATGTCGTTCATCGCTCCACTCCAGCCAGTAAAATCCCTGGTTGTTCCTTCGAAGGGAAATCTTCGCGTACGGGTGGACAAGCCGGGCCAGGACGCGAACCTGTCCATTGACGGAAGGTTGGAGAGGAAGGTCGGGCTAGGGCAGTCTGTCTTGTTCAGGAAGTCGTCTAATAGCACGCTTTTCGTCAGGTTTGGTGATAGTTTTCTTCAGCGGAGTCTGAGGAGACTTTCGCCTGAGAAGGAGTCCTCTTGAGAGTTCTTGTACTAGACACGTCTGCTTTCATCATGGGGTTCAACCCTTCGCCGATGGGACGCACCTTCACGGTCGACTCTGTGGAAAAAGAGCTGTCCTTGGGAACAATTGCCCAGCTAAGGCTTCGACTCTCGCAGGAAAAGGGCGACCTGACAGTCCAGCCCCCCTCGGTCAGAGCGAGAGATATCGTCGAATCTACGTCGAGGCAGTTGGGGGAGAGGGGGTACGTGTCGGAGGCTGACCGTGACGTCGTTGCGCTGGCGTGCGACCTGAAAGATTCTGGCCTAGACCCGTTGATTGTCAGTGACGACTATGCGGTGCAGAACCTAGCGGAGCATTTGGGGGTTGCATATGGTTCCTTGGCCAATTTCGGAATAGTCCACAGGTTTCGCTGGGTAATGTACTGCCCTGCCTGCCATCGAAGGTTCAAACCCCCTGAGAAGGTCTGTAGGGTCTGCGGAACAGGGCTGAAGAGGAAGGTCCTAGCCAAGACTAAGATTGCGAAACGGTAGCTACTCTTTTCCTATCTGAGTCCTGTAGGATGCCGTTTTCGTGTGGAGTGCACTACGTCTAACCCGCTCAACTGCGACGTAATGGTTCTGCCCGTACCTTTCTCAGTAATCGCATTGAGATTTTCCGAGAGAAGAAAGGTCTTGCTTCCTACCGGGGTTGAAGCTTCCAGGAGTCGCGAACAGGCCGCTTAGGATTACGAGCCCGAGAATCACTGGGCTGTACTGGACTAGAATACGTGTTATCTGAGAGGCCGTTAGCGCAGAATCGTAGGAACCGGCGAAGAGGCCATAATAGAAAGTGGGTTCTCCAGCACCACCGATTCCCCCACCAAGGGCTGAAAGCACTAACTAGGGCTAGGACGCCTGCTACAATCGAGAACGGGTTTGTGAGTATTGGCCTTCGGAGCAACGGCTCCATTTGTACGGCCGAGTATACTTTCGGATTCGACAGTCATAAGAAGCGTGTTCCAGGCAGGGGACAGAACGGGTTCGGACCTTGATCGGCTAGGGTGGCTTTGGCGACCGCTGGTGGGGTTCACTGGAGAAGAAATGGAATCATGGTTGTTCCCTGCTGGTTGAGTCGCTCTTGAGAGGGCCTATCCCCGTCAAGCGCTTCAACTGTTTTAGTACGTTGTTTCGAATCTGGTCCGGTGGCGGCGAGGGTTTCCGGAGACGTCCTTTTACGATTAGCGGTTGCAGAAGAGGCTGGGTCTTCTTCCCACACTTAGGGCAGGCGGGTCCTGCTGACGTTGCAGGTGTCACCAACTCAATGAGGTCGTCCTCGCAGCTCCAGACTTGTTTTTTCCCTCCAAACTTTCCCCTCTTTGCAACAGATCTCCCCTCTGCTTCGACAATGTCTAGGGCGAAGTCGATTGTGGGTGCGTTGCTCACGGAGGTTCCTACTCCGAAGCCGTCAGCACCGGCGTCCGACAGAGTTTTCACTGACTCTTCGTTCAGCCCTCCGGAGACGAAAATCTTGACCTTGTTGAAGCCTCGAGAGTCGAGCTCCCATCGGACCTCTCGAATTATCTCGGCGAAATTCCCCTTCCTGGAGCTTGGGGTGTCCAAGCGAACCCCGTAGAGGTCTTTGCCGAGCGCTTCTGCAGCCATTATCGTCTCTGTCTTCTCGTCAAAATAAGTGTCTACTAGCGCTATTCGGGGTACATCTTTTGGCATGTGTTTGTTGAAGCTCTTCCAGGCCTTGACCTGGTCGCCGAAGGCGATGACCAGGGAATGGGGCATAGTGCCTGTGGCTTTTTTCTTCAACAAATCCGCGCCAACCAGGCTCGAGACAGCGTCGAATCCCCCAATGTACGAGGACCGGTCGATCATTGGGGCTAACGCTGGGTGGGACCTGCGGATTCCGAAGGAGAGGATTGTCTTGTCGCCCGCTGCCTGGCGGACCCGGGCCGCCATGGTGGTGATGCCTGAGGCTTGGCAGAGCAGTCCTAGAAGGGGTGTCTCGTAGAGGCAGAAGTCAAGGTAGCGTCCTTCCAAGACCATGACCGGCTCTCGTACGCCCGAATGGTCGTATGGATGGAATAGAGATCCTTCGGGAAAGGAGTAGACGTCAATTGGAATGCTTTCCATCAAGTGGGCCGCCTCCTCGACCCCGGCGAACACTGCCCATTGCCAGTTGCGGGGCAGTGAGCCAGTGGTGACCTCAGCGGTGACCCGCAGGTCGGAAAGTCCTTCTTTCTCGAGAATTTCCTTGGTTCGGACGAAGTAGATGTCGGTGGTGGAGGCGTTCTTGATCTCCTCCTCGGTTGCCACCTGGAACCTTTTCATCTTGGTGCCAACCCTTGCAGGTCTCTCTTGAAATATGTTCTTGGGTTCGTGACGTCGTCTGTTTCTCACTTGAAAAATCCGGGTCTAGAGCTGGCGTCCTCGCCGCTTCTCGCGGCAATGCTGCGAAGGAGGATGCGTTTTTGACTTTTCTTGGCACATTCTGTTATCGGCTCTTCGCGATTTTTGGCTAAACCCGACGGTGAGCAGGTGTCTGCTGAGCACTCTCAAGTATGGCGAAATTCTTCAATCACTTCTTCCAAAGGCAAGAACCGAGGCAATAATCACAAGGAACTGAGACTCCGCTTGGTTCTTTCCCCTCAATGAGGCGCTTGCTTTGACTAACTCCAACGGGTTCCACGTTACGGGACAATGCTCCCTTGGCTGATGAATATATCCCTGTCTACCAGAAGCTATAAGCAGCCATCCGCACCGGGACCCGATAGGCTGGCGGCCCTTGTTCAAAATCGTTGAGTTAAGTTACTTCTCAACAACGCTTGAACGTGATTGAGATGGAGTCTTCTTCAACTCAGGGCACCGGCCAGGCACAATCATCGGCCTACGAGGTTGCTATTTGGTGCACAGCCAAGGGCAAGGACGAGGAGGAAGTGAAGGACTTGGTCTTTCAGTACTGCCAGCAGCTCAAAGAATTCTTTGGCGAGAGGTTGGTGGTGAAGGCTGTCGAGGTAGGACTAACGAGTTTCCAACCGATGTAAACACGGTATCGGCTACACTAGCCTACCTTTGAGCGAAATCCACGAACCTAACGATGAGAACGCCCGACTCGCGGGAGTCTTCGATCCGTCCCAGATGAGCCCTCAGTTAACATGTCTATTGCCTCTGCCATTGCCAAGTGCCACCTTGAAATAGGCTCTGCATAACAGGCTGAGGCGGAAGAATGACAGCGAACGTGGTAGCAGGAATATTGACGAGGAACGGCAAGTTCCTGGTAGAAAGAAGACGAGACAATGATGATGCAGACCCTGGATATGTCGAGATTCCCGGTTGGCACGTAAGAGAGGGAGAGTCATTGGAAAGTGCTTTGAGAAGAGAGATGAAGGAAGAATTGGGAATCCGAGTTGAGAAAATGAAGGCTGTATCGACGAGCCTAGCAACGGCAACCAACGGCGAGAAGCAGAGAATTCATTATTTTCATGTTGAACGGTGGAACGGAATAATCAGGGCTAAGGAAGCGGAAAAGGTGTACTGGGAGTCTCAAGTAAGTGGTCTCAGCATGGCTCCGGACAGGGCCGCCATAGAGAGCCTTCTAAAGCCCAGAGCTCTCCAAAGTCAACAGTTGACTTGACAAGTATTAACTAGTTTGATTGTCGAGATGGAACAAGATTAGGTGGATTGGCTGTTGAGGTCTCTTGAGGAACTCTCTAAGAAAGCCCGGGAACTGAAGGATAAGGGCCTATCTACGTACGAGATTGCCGACGAGCTGAAAGTCCAGGCTGACACGGTAGTCTGGCTGCTCCTCCACAAAGAGGCGGCTCTTCCAAAGCCCAAAGACACGTATGACGTGTACGTCAACTGGAACCCCATAGGGTCAAGCGTCCGGCGATTAACCCTGATTGGCAGGGCCATGGCCGACAATGTTAGAGAAGCAATCGCAACAGGAGCGATGGAAGAGCCCGAGGTCGTCGCGGGAATCGAAGGGGGTGCAATGACGCTTAGCCTGATAGTTGCCCGATCCCTTGACAAGCCAGTCGCCATGGTCCGGCCTCAAAGGGTGGGCGAGAAAAAAGTGGCCGGCGCAGTGAACCCCAGTTTCTCCCATGTAGAAGGAAGGAAAGTGCTCATAGTGGATACCATTGTCCGACTGGGCGAGACGATCAGGGCAGCGATCGAAACATTGGAAGCGGTGAAGGCGAAACCTGTGGGAGTGACCGTCCTGGCAAACAAGAGCGGAAAGGACAGCATCGATGGGATTCCTTTGAGGTCGCTCGTCGAGCTCCTGCCAGTAGGGCGCCAGTAGCACCATTCCCTCAGAGCGAATTCGCAGCCCGAAATCCTGCCTCATCGAGTCCAGGGTTGAAGGTAGATAGTATCCCAAGACCTAGGTTCGATTACTGACGCCAGACCCGTTGGGTGTTGAAGGTCGTTGCTCCGGGGATTTTCCCTTGTGAGGGTTCAGCACTATTGAGGTTACGGTGCTCTTCACGCCTTCAATCTTCATAATGCGGTTCTTGAGAACATCTCTAAACTCCTCGATATCTGGCGCTGAAACTATGCTGACAATGTCAAACTCGCCGGTTACTTCGAAAACGTCTTCTACGTTGTCAAGCCGGGACAGAGCCGTCAACACGTCATCGACATGCGACGACTCTACGAATATGGATACGAAGGCTATTAGACCCATCGAGTTCACCATTGGTTTGTCGCTGCTGGGCAGCTCCTAGGCCATTATGAAGGTCGTGACGGCCATCTGATTGGACTTCATTGTCACGGTTGCGGTCTGTGGGCTGGAGAATAGCGGTGAGGAAACCTTGATTGTAAACCATGTCTGGGAGCCTGTGTACTTGTATGAGATCATGTACACGCCGTTGATGTCTGTTGTTCCAGCGGCAACTAACTTACCATTACTATCGTAGACGTTGACAGTGGCTCCTACAATTGGGTTCCCGTTGAGGTCTGTAACGACGCCCGCGAAGCCAGGGTCTTTCTTGAAGTTGTTGACGCTGGCCGGAGATGTGGTTGTCGACATCGAGCCTGCTACGCTGAACAGGTAAGTTTGCGGGGTTCCAATTATGACAGCAGTATTCGTGGTCCATTGGGCACAGGGGTTATTGGAGCAAGATACTGGAAACGGCCCGCTCGATGAACCCGTGTTATTCTTGTAGAAGTCTTGGTTCCTCAACCCGTAGTCCATGTGAATTGTTACGTAGACAAGGCCCGTCGAGGGCACCGGCCCCGTCAAGAATACAGTCGTTGTAGAGCCAAGCTGCTGTGGGTTGTAGTCGGTGAACAAAACTACCGGACTACCGCTCGAGGATAAGTGGCCGCCTGAGGATGTTATGGAGAACTGGCTGGTGAGGTCGAACGAGGGTTGGAAGCACCCGTTAACCAACACCACATTGCTGCTCACCTGTATCGGAACCGCTCCCTGGGTCTCGAACGGGAACGGAATTCTGATGCTGAGGCTGGCCTGGCTTCCTACGGATCCGGTGTAGAACACGTTGTCGTAGAACTGGCCCGGATTGGTTGATACTAGTCTGTAGGCGCTGGGGTTCTTCGGGTCGGTTATTAGGTTCAGCACCAACTGGTTGCTTGGCAATCGGCAGAAGCTCGTGTCAGTCACGATGCTGGGCGGCGCGGTCGTGAAAGGCTCGCAGGCACTGGTAGAGCCGTTGTAGTTACTGTTACCGCTGTAGATGGCCCTGAAGCTGTAGCTTCCAAAGATCAGTGGGCCGTGGGGCGCGGAATCGGGCACTGTGCCCCCGGATATGGTGACTACTGTCTGAGAGGAGGGAGCGCCGGAGCAATCACCTGTGGTGTAGAAGTAGTAGGTTGATGTGCCGTTTATGATGAAGCCGTTCACTTGCGTACCCACAGTCGCCGTGTCGTGAACAACGTCGCTAGTGGAAACCCATCCTTCTAGAGGGACAGCCCTACTGGAAGTCTCATCGAAAACCGAAGTTGTGGTCGTAGTATTGACCTTTGAAACGGATACAGGCTCACATGCACCGTTGGAATTATTGTTATTCGCGTCGCCACTATAGACCGCCAGGTAGCTGTAACTGCCCAGTGAGAGGGTTTGAGGCGTGGTACCCGGGACGCTTCCTTGGAACATCGCGAAGGTCTGTGAGGAGACTGAGGGACCAGAGCATTGACCGTTCGAGTAGAAGTAGTAGGTCACATTACCATCAGGCGCGACACCTCCCCAGACAGTTGCAGTGTCGTGAACAGGGATTCCTTGGTATATCGTCTGACCGGTAACATCCTTCCCGCTAGGGTCGAGCACGCTGGTCGTGACAGTCGGGCTGGCTTTATTGATGGTCAGAATCTCGCCGGTAACGACGCAGGGAGCAGTGTAGCCACCGTTGTTAGAATCGCCGCTGTAACTCGCCACCCAGTTGTAAGTGCCGGCAGCTGGAGGTATGAAGGATGCTGAGGCGTAGTTCCCGTTTCCATTGACAGTAACAGTGCTGGTGAAGAGAGGAGTGCCGCTGCAGGTCGCGTTGGCATAGTATGCGTTGAAGGTAATCGTGCCAGAGGGGTTGAACCCGCGTGACAATGTGGCAGTGTCGCTAGCCCACCCAATCGATAGTGCCGAGGTGTAGCCGTTCGAACCGGCCATGGTGATTACTGAAGGTGTTGCAGAAGTGACGATGGAGGGTGCTGCAATCGTAACTGTCAGAGTCTCTCCGCTGGCTCCGCATGGAGCAGTGAACGGGTTGTTGTTCAGATTGCCGCTATAGGAGGCGACCCAGTTGTAGACTCCAATGCTCGGCGCAGAGAAGGGCGCGGATACATAGTTCCCGTTTCCATTGACACTAACCGTGCTGGTGAATATGGGGCTTCCAGTGCATGTAGTGTTCTGTGGGAATACGGTGAACGTAATTGTTCCTGTAGGGCTGAAGCCGCCTGACAGAGTTGCCATGTCAACTGTGGAATCAGTGGAAGCAATTGTTGAGGGTGAAATTGATGTCACGATGTATGGGCTGGCTGATAGAACCGTCAGGGTCTCCCCTACCTCACCGCATTGGCTGGTGTACGGATTGTTGTTGGCGTCCCCGCTGTACGACGCCACCCATTGGTAAGTTCCGATCCCTGTCGGGCTGAAGGGTGCCGAGGGGTAATGGCCGTTCCCGTTCACCGTCACTGTCGAGGTGAACAATTGGTTGCCGGTGCAGTTTGTGTTTGCGGGGAAGAGCGTGAAAGTGATCGTGCCCTTGGGGCTGCCGAAGCCCCCCGATAGGGTGGCAGTGTCGGCCGCTGAACCTGCGCTCGTTCCGAGAGTAATGGATGAGGGTGAAACTAGGGTTGTGATTGAGGGGTTGGCAGGTTGGACTGTAAGTGTCTCTCCGCTTGCTCCGCAAGGGGCGGTGAACTGGTTGTTGTTCGCATCTCCACTGTAGACGACTCTCCAGTTGTACGTTCCCGCACTACTGGGTGTGAAGGCTGCCGACGCATAGTTGCCGTTCCCGTTCACGGAGACAACGGAGGTGAAGAGAGCTCCTCCCGTACAGAACTGGTTCGCAGAGTATACGCTGAAGGTAAGAATCCCGACTGGAGTGCCGAAACCTCCTGATAGTGTTGCGGTGTCAGTGGCCGTCCCGGCTGTCGTCGTCAGAGTAGTCGTGGAAGGTGAGACAGATGTGGCGACTGTTGGGCTCGCTGGCAGAACAATGAGCGTCTCACCGTTAGCGCCACACAGGTCTGCATATGGATTGTTGTTGGCGTCCCCGCTATAGATGGCGACCCAGTTGTAAGTGCCTGCGCCAGGCGCCGTGAAGGGCGCTGAGGGATAGTTGCCGTTTCCATTAACCTTGGCAGTCGAGGTGAAGATTGGGCTGCCAGAACAAGTCGCGCTTGTAAAGAACACGGTAAAGGTGATTGTGCCGCGCGGGGTGCCGAAGCCTCCTGACAAGCTGGCAGTATCCGTGACTGATGCCGCGCTGGTCTGAAGAGTGACAGTTGAGGGTGAGACCTGGGTAACAATACCGGGGCTGGCTAGCTGGACAACAAGCGTTTCTCCGTTTGCGCCGCAGGGAGCTGTGTAGGCCTTGTTGTTTGCGTCGCCGCTGTAGGCTGCAACCCAATTGTATGTCCCTGCTCCCGCGGGAGTGAAGGCAGCGGAGGCGTAGTTCCCATTTCCATTCACACTTACAGTACTGGTGAAGAGGGGGGTGCCAGCGCAAGTCTGATTGGAAGAGTAGACTGAGAAAGTTATCGCGCCCTGGGGAGTCCCGAATCCCCCTGACAAGATTGCGGCGTCGGTGACTGAACGGGCGCTCGTGGTCAGAATGACCGTGCTGGGCGAAACTTGAGTAACAATTGTTGGGGTGGCCGGTTGAACGGTCAGAGTTTCGCCGGTGGCTCCGCACTGGCTGAGGAACGGGTTGTCATTGGAATCGCCGGTGTATGTTGCAACCCACTGATAGGTGCCGGCGCTTGGTGGTGTGAAGGGGGCTGAGACGTAGTTTCCGTTTCCGCTAACGTTCACAACGCTGGTTAATATTGGATTGCCAGTACAGGTGAGGCCTGAATAAACGGCGAAGGTGATCGTGCCCGTCGGGTTGAAACCCGATGACAGGGTGGCAGTGTCTGCTGCCGAACCGGCGTTGGTTGTCAGGGTGAGCGTCGAGGGCGAGACTTGCGTAATGATATTGGGGCTTGCTGGCTGAACAGTGAGAGTTTCACCGACCGCCCCGCAGGCCGCGGTAAAGGGATTGTTGTAGGCATCCCCGCTGTAGGAAGCGACCCAGTTGTAGACACCTACGCCAGGAGGGGTGAAGGCTGCCGAGACATAGTTTCCGTTTCCGCTTACTAAGACTGCCGAGGTGAAGACAGGATTACCAGCACAGGCTGCGTTGGCGTAGAAAACCGTGAAAGTTAGTGTGCCGCTCGGGCTGAAGCCTCCACTGAGTGTAGCAGTGTCCGTAGCGGAGTATGCAGAAGTGGTCAGGGTAATGGTTGAAGGCGAAACTGATGTGGTGACGATTGGGCCAGCACGTTGGACTGTCAAGGTCTCACCATTGGCCCCGCAGGCACCGTTGGCGGGGTTGTTGTTGGAGTCACCGCTGTAGGATGCTATCCAGTAGTAGGTTCCGACGGCTGAAGGAGTAAATGCTGGTGAGAGATAAGCGCCATTCCCGTTGACGCTCACGGGCGCGCCGGTAAAGACGGGAGACCCGAAACAGGTCGGGTTATCGAAGACGGTGAATGTAATTGTGCCCTTGGGATTGACGCCGTTGGACAGTGTCGCTGTGTCGTGGGCGGACCCGGGGGAAGGCCCGAGGATTATGCTTGAAGGGGAAACGGAAGTGGTTAGGCTAGAGGCAGCTGCCACCACGGTGAATGGCTCGCAGGCGCCACTAGCCATGAAGTTTAGAGAGTCGCCGGCATAGGTGATGTTGTAACTGTATGAACCTGCTACGGTGGGCGTGAAGGGCTGGGAGTTGGGAATGGTGGCGCTTGCTACGCTGACCGTCTGTGTCGATAACTTTGTACCTGAGCAGGTCCCGGTGTTCCACAGGCTATATGTTGCACTTCCTGCTGCGTTGCTGGAAGATCCTGACAGGGTTGCTGTGTCATGAACAGTCGTACCGACTGCGACAGATGTTATGTTGTTCCCTGCGGAGTCCCTGACAATAGTTGAAACCCCGGGAGTGAAGAAGATGGAGGAGCTGGATAGGGCCCGCTCTTGGGATCCCGCGGTAGTGCCATCTAGTGAGTCCAATGCCACGTGGTAGGGGGATCCACTGATGGAACTCGCTGAGTTGCCTGCGCCCCAGTCCCCTTGAGAAGCTATGTGGCCGCCCCAGGCGATGACCACCACGGAGCCTCCACTGCCGCTGTGGAATCCAAGCTCTATACTGGTGCTGCACTGGCCAGTACCGGAGGGAACGTTCTGAGTAGTGTAGGTGAACGCGTCCAGCGTAGTGCCTGACGGACCCCAGATGAAGATTTTTCCGGGGATCTGCAGCGAGGTGAATGTGCCGCTTGAGCCGCCGCAGTTAATCAGTGAGGCCGCTGGGACTGTGATAAAACCAGCGGGGTTGGTCGTCGATGGACTGCACTGGGAAGCAGTGAGCTTGTCTACGCATGGATTGTTGTCGTTGGCGTGAAACGCGTTAGGGGTGATGGAGAAGGTTTCCGTGGCATTAACCAAGCCCAAATAGTCGATTGCGTGGGTGCTTCCGTGAACAGTTCCATAGTGGAAGTCGAGCGTGTGAGCCCCGGCGGTTAGCCCCGTCGCAGTGACCCTGTAGCCTATGAAGTCGCCTTCTCTCCAATGGGACTTTGCTCCGTTCGAATTGCCGTTTACCCAGTTACCATAGGTGTTGCCTCCCACTGTCCCGATTATGCAGGGCTGGGGGCTTACGGGTGGACCAACAGGCCCATTGGTGCACTGATCTAGGTTTGCCGCTTCATTAGCATCATGAAAGGTGGTGGTTGCCGTGTTCGTTCCATCTGTCGCGGTTACCAGGTAGTTTCCGAAGACGTGGTCGAGTTGGTAGGTTGTGGCGAAGCCTCCGTATGGGTCCGCGGTTACCGACCAGGATTGGACGGCGTTGCTAGGGTCAGTCACGCTGACTGTAACAACCCCGCCGAAGATGAAGCCTGACCCGTAGATAATTACGATTGTCCCAGCCATATAGTCCGACTGGTCTGTTGTTATCGTGGCGCTGGCGTGAACGTTTAACGCCGGAACCACTACCGACAATATTGCTACTAACGCAAAGAATACTCCGAGAGAAGTCTTACCTCTTCTCAAACTCCGTTTTTGACTCGACATGAAGGTTCTGAGAGTACGTTGGGTCAGTCCCCGATTTAGACAAGGTCACACAAAATGCACATTCATGCATCTTTTGATATACGAGCAAATTGGGGATTTCGAATGAGTTAGAAGCCCACTAAGGTCTAGGGCTCTTGTCGGGGCGAGAATTTTCTCGCCAAAAATCTGCGGGATTCACCGATTATTAGCCAGAAGACACCCTTGAGTTTGCGGGAAGAACCGCTAGGGTTCGAGGTTGAAAGAGACCACAAAAGTAGATTGGCGATCAGTAACGGCAATCTCACGGACCCAGTGCATAGGACGATTAGCATGAGGCTCTCGCGCAAGTTTCCCGCGTGGACTCTCGCGCTAACCGTCCTGGTCCTATACATGTACTATGCTCATGGAGCTCTCCTCACACAGACACCAGCAACGGTTCTCGTGGCTGACCATGGGCTCTTTGTGATAGCCAACCCTTTTCCAGCTAACATCACCGTCCCAGTCGCCGATGGCACGCTCATGAGCGAGCTTCATCCTGGCAACTGGGGAAACTGGTGGGTGGTGAACGTTACGGATCACACGTCCCACATTGTCAACTTCCAAGTCTCTGAGCAAAGTACTCAAAGAGTCTACGCAAACTATGACGCAACAATTTCGGGCAACACGACCGTCTTCATCGACCTCGGCTCATCAAAGATCGCCAACTTCTACGGGACAGTACGCTGGACATGACCTCTCCGCTCTAGATGAAGGGCCCGATAAAGCGCTGTTTCCAACAAAACTCTCGCCCGAAGGGCCCAAAACAGTCCTGTTCCTCGACGTTAGGGCTCGGACGCACGTGAGGACCTCGATGAAACAAGCTGGAGCCCCCCAAACCCCAAAGGCGGTCCTGGGCTGGCTTAGAAGGGTAAGTCCAAGAGGTCTGGGCCTATCCACCCAGCACGCGCACTGTTACTGCCGAGGGTTTCAGGTCGCCAGTGATAAGAAGGAAGCTCCTTGCTCAACAGCATCGGGAATGATTCCAGGAACTCCTCGAAGGAGGGAACTGATGGGCCCGTTTGAATCGCATGGTTAACGAGTCTCACCCAGAACTGCGTGAGGGTCTCGTGGTACATGCTAACAGCCCCCTTGGAAAGTGCATACTGTCTTATCCCGCTGGAGACCAGGCTTCTGGCTTCTTCGAAGCCGTGCCTCGATATGACCAGCCAAGCGAGCCTAATGTGACCGCGATGTCGAAACTCTCCGGAGGAAGGCTTCCATCGTGAAACCCCTTGAGAAAATCTAGATCGTTCATGCTATTCCACAGGTTCAGACGTGATTCTCGGTAAGCCACAATGATGATTCCTACTCTGTAGCTAGCGAGCCATTTAAGCCAAACGCGCCCGGGCCTCCGTTCGAGAATGTTGCTATGCTTAAGCTTCGCGAAGCAGTAGCTCAGGACGCCCCGCTGATTCTATCCCTCATACGGGAGTTGGCTGAGTATGAACTCGAGCCCAAAGCAGTAACGGCTACCGAAGACGACATACGCCGGGACGGCTTCAACACAAATCCCAAGTTTCGAGCCGTTATTGCTGAGTGGGACGGTGAGCCCGTGGGAATGGCTTTCTTCTTCTCTCACTATTCTACATGGAAAGGAAAACCCGGAATCTACCTGGAAGACCTCTTCGTGCGGCCCCGGTTCCGCCGAAAAGGTATCGGCAGAGCCCTTCTGGTACACCTAGCACGCACCGCGATCGCGGAGGACTGCTACGGCATAAGGTGGGAAGTGCTGGACTGGAATACATCCGCCATCGAAGTCTACAAGCGACAGGGCGCTGAGTTCAGGGAACACTGGCAAACAATGCAACTAACTGGTCAAGCCCTCAAGCGTCTAGCGAACGGGTGACAAGTCGAAAACGATCGCTGAACCATGAAACAGTTCTGCCAACCGGTGTCTCGTTTCACACCAAGGTAGAATATTAATAGCCAGAGTAGCTCCTGCTCTTCAGTGCCCGATACTTGAATTATAGAAGACTAGGCTGCTCCGGCCTCAAACTAAGCGAATTGTCCTTGGGAGCCTGGGTGACCTACGGAGGCCAGGTAGGGGAAGAGGTCGCAGTAAAATGCATGTCCCGCGCTTACGACGCTGGGGTCAACTTCTTCGACAATGCGGAGGCCTACGCGGATGGAAACGCCGAGACGGTAATGGGGAACGTGATCAAGAAACTGGGCTGGCGTCGCGAGGACCTGGTTGTCTCCAGCAAGGTCTTCTGGGGAGGCGAAGGACCGAACGACAAGGGTTTGTCTCGCAAGCACATCTTCGAGGCCTGCCGCAACTCGCTCAAACGATTGCAGCTAGAATATCTGGACCTGTTCTTCTGCCACCGCCCGGACCCGAACACTCCAATTGAAGAAACAGTCCGGGCGATGGACGATTTGGTCCATCAGGGTAAGATACAATACTGGGGAACGTCCGAGTGGAGTGCTGCCGACATCATGTCGGCCCATGGTCTAGCTCGCCAGTACGGTCTAGCACCCCCTCAAATGGAACAACCGCAATACAACATGCTTCACAGGGACCGGGTCGAGAAAGAATACCTACCATTGTACCGAGAAATCGGGTTGGGCACCACAATCTGGAGCCCCCTCGCCTCAGGGCTACTTAGTGGAAAATACGGTCAGGGCATACCTGCTGGTTCACGCGCCACGTTGAAAGGGTACGAATGGCTCCGCGAGCAGGTCATTACTCCTGAAAATATTGAAAAGGTGAAACAGCTTGAGCCAATAGCCAAGGACCTAGGTTGTACCATGGCCCAGCTAGGCCTCGCATGGTGTTTGAAGAACCCGAACGTGAGCACAGTAATCACTGGAGCAAGCCGGCCTGAACAGGTGATTGAGAACATGAAAGCAGTCGAGGTCGTGCCGAGACTCGATTCAGAGGGCATCGAACGCATGGAAACCGCTCTCGGGAATAAGCCTCAACTGGACGCCGATTAGACGCGGCGCGTTGTTCGAGTCTTGTCAAGGTCCCTCTTTCATCATTGAGGCGGTAGGACTAGGCCGGACGAGAATCGTGTTGAGGCTTGAACAAGGCCTTCAAGGCCTCCAACCAGGCTCTTCTAGCTTCCGCAACCGATAGTCCAGAAACCAGCGTTATTTCAAGCCCGTTGTATAACGCGATCAAAGCGTGGGCGAGGGAACGCAGGTCTACCTCTTTTCCGAAAGCTCCCTTTTTCCTGAGCTCTTGCAAGAAACCGGCGAGAACCTCTGTGTATTCCTCCTGAGTGGACGGTGCCGAGGCAGCTGCCAACGCCATAACCTTCCCGATGATGTTTCTAGCGGGAACGTTCCACCCTAGGGAAACAATGCCCGACATCATGAAAATAATGTCCAACTACCTGCCGCTGACCTACATTAACGACGGTTTGAGGGATGCGATGATCTACGCCGAACCCGCCCAGGCCTTGACAAACACCATCATCGCCCTGGGCCTAGCAGGGTTCTTCATCGTACTCGGCTCTGTGCTAATGAACTGGAAGGAAGAATAAGGCTGTATCGCTTGTAACAGAATCCTTGTTAGAGTGGTTATATATCCTAGGCAATACTCGGGTAGTTAAGGAAGAGAATCAAACATGGCTGTTAAGTTCATGCAATCGCTGGACCCACAAGTCTACACTCAACTGACTAAGATAGCTAAGGAGAGGGGAATTACCATGCAAGAGCTCATCAGGGCCGTCATCGTCCCGGACTGGATGCGCAAGGCCGGGGACGGCTCGCGAAGAACAAACGTTTCAAGCAGACCCGGAAGACATGCCAAACAACTCAGAAGACTAAGGCCGACAGCACACGCCTAGACCGCAGAGGAACGGTTCGCATATCGACCCAGAGTTCTTCCTCGACATATTCTTCCCAGTTCAGAAATACTCATAGCTAGCACACGCTCTGGCAACGCTTATTGCCTAGATTAGGCTAACCCGGCCGCGAGGAGAACCGGAACCATTGTCCGGGGAAGACCGCGGTCCCGCCTACATACTGTGCTTACTCGCTGGAGCTCTTTTGCTGTTCGGAGGGATCGTAAGGGCGGCTTCCGTTGGCGTCCTTCCCAACAAAGCCTTCGGAACATCTTACAGGTTGGCCATGAGGACCCTTCCCAACGTCTCTTTCGGCCTTGGGCCCACGCTTCTTCAGGCATCGGCAATTCTAGGAATGGTCTCGGGGATAGTCGTGCTCGTAGGAGCGGTGATGCTGGGCTCCAAGATAGAACAAAACACGGTTTGGGGCACGGTAATAATTGCCTTCTCGGCCATCGGGCTGCTGGGGGGCGGGGGCTTCCTCGTCGGCTCTCTCTTAGGATTCCTCGCGGGAATAATGGCGATTCTCTGGAGACCCTTACAGCGCACCGTTTGAAACCATCGCACTATCCGAGTCTCAACCGCAATCTTATCTTCCCCCTCAACGTATGACTGAACCATGTCAGGCCAGGTCATGAATTCGCAGAAGAAGCTCACCTACGTTACCCTTCTCGCCGACAAGAGCATCCACCCGAAGTATGAGGAGGCCCTCAAACAGGTCGAACGGGAATTCGGCAAGCATCACCCCATGTTCATAGACGGGCGAAGCGTTCTGGCCGGTGAAGGGGAGTTCCAGGATACAAGCCCTATCGACACAAGCATAGTCCTCGGCTACTTCCAGAAAGGAACATTCCTCTACGCGAGAAAAGCAGTCGAGGCCGCTAACGCCGCCTTCAAGGAATGGAGCAGTCGACCATGGACCGAGAGAGTAGCAATCATTCGAAAAGCGGCTGACTTGATGGAGGAGAAGATGTTTCAACTCGCAGCCCTCATTACATACGAAGTGGGAAAGAACCGTTACGAAGCAATTGGCGAGGCGAATGAGGCTATCGACATGCTCCGCTACTATGCGGACCTGATGGAGGAGAACGAGGGTTATGTGAAAAGGATGAAGCCTGGGGCTCCTGGCGAGAGAACCCAGAGCGTGCTCAGACCATACGGGGCCTGGGCGGTGATTTCCCCATTCAACTTCCCCTTGGCCCTTGCTGCGGGAATGGTCGTCGGCGCCCTGATCACCGGGAACACTGTGGTGTTCAAGCCGACCAGTGCAGCGCCCTTCTCAGGCCTCAAACTCTACGAGACCCTCGTGAAGGCGGGAGTCCCGGCGGGGGCGATCAACTACATCACTGGCCCCGGTGGGCTTGTTGGAGAAGAGATAGCAAAGAACGAAGGCGTCGCGGGGATTGCTTTCACAGGTTCAAGGGAGGTTGGCATGAACATCTACCGGGAATTTGTAAACAGCCAAGCCTACCCGAAGCCGTTCATCTCCGAAATGGGAAGCAAGAACCCTGCAATAATCACCTCGAAAGGCGAACTTGAAAATGCAGCAGAAGGAGTGTTAAGGTCTGCCTACGGCTACGGAGGCCAAAAGTGCAGCGCAACATCCCGGGTCTACGTTGAGAGAAGCGTCAAGAACGATTTCCTCAAGATTCTCCAGGGCAAGGTAGACAAGCTCAAAGTGGGAGACCCCAGGGACAAGGACGTGTTCGTGGGCCCTGTGATCGACGAGAAGGCTGTAAGGAAGTACGAGAGGAGCGTTGAGCTTGCGAGGAAGGATGGAGGAAAGGTCCTCTCCAGTGGAGAACTGCTCACGGTTCCAAAGGGACACTACGTCAAGCCCGCCATCGTCACCGGACTGCCCTCGAAACACAAACTGGTGAAGGAGGAACTCTTCGTACCCCTTGTCGTGGTTGACGATTTCAAGACCCTAGACGAGGCGTTGAAGAAGGCCAATGATACCGAGTTCGGCCTGACGGCGGGAATCTTCAGCAAGGACCCGAAAGAAGTCGACCAGTTCTTCAAGAACATAGATTTTGGAGTAACCTACTCAAACCGGAAAGGAGGCGCAACCACTGGAGCCTGGCCGGGGGCTCAACCGTTCGGGGGCTGGAAAGGGAGCGGGGCGACCGGCAAGGGCGTTGGTGGGCCCTATTATCTCACACAATTCATGCGAGAACAAGCCCAGACAATGGTCGAAGACTCATCCTAGCCTGCTGCTAGTCCTTCAATCTGATCCATGAACTGTTCCTCCTTCCCCACCGGAAACACACCTGATGCCGCAACCGAATGGCCATCCCCGAACCCTCCCACCTGAGAACATGCCTCTGGTAGAATTCTTGACAGTGCGGGCCGGTCACCCTTTTCAACGAGGCTCGCGAGTCTTGGCGGCAACCTTCCCGACACTTTGACCAGTGGAGCCGGAAGCTTTCCCCAACCGGGAATCTCGGCCGGCACATTCATCATGCCCATCAAATACTTCATCGGGTTGACAACCCTCTGGTATCTCAGGTAGGAGCAGAAACTTCCCACGACCTTTCCACTCATCCCTGAATAATTATCATGGGCGTGGAACCATTGAATAAGGCGCCCCTGGGAGAGTCCGTCGGCCCTGACCTCTGCCAGCATATTCTGGTTTGCAGCTTTTCTCTTCTCCTCCAGGCCTTTCGCAAACTCTAGAGTTTCCCTGTCGAAGCCCTCAACACACGCCTTCACCCCCCTCGAGGGCCCATCCTGATAGTAACCCACAGACCCTAGAACGTTGAGAACCGCGACCATCCGGCTACGGGCGAAACTCATTCCGTTCTGTTGAATCTTGAAGTCTCCCCTCCCGGACCTCGTCGCCGACCGTTCCTCTTCCACATCTTTCAAAACTAGCTCGTTCAACCCCTGGGGTTCACCAGGAACCTCCGTTGACCCGATCAGGGCTAGGTGGCTGAACCTTCGAAGGCCCCTATCCACGCTCTTGGCGAAGAAGTAAGCCACTGTGGCCGACGAGGCTTCCGTCTCGCCCGAGAACCCGTCCAGCTCCGGGTTCAAGTTCATCACCAACGGGTCCACGGATTCCATTGTATCATGGTGGTCGAGGGTGAGAATGAGGCTACCAGACTCGTTGTGCTTGCCCAGCCAGCCAATGTGGCCGGAGCCTATATCGGAATAGGCGAGAACCCTCCGGGGCCCGCTCTCCAGCCCAGCCACGACCTCCGGGTAGAGCTTATCGAGGCAAATAAGCCGAGTCTCCAGCCCCAAACGTTCCAGGGCCAGTTTTGACAGAGCTGCCGAGGTGAGGCCATCCGCTTCATCATGATGAATCACCAAAGCCTCTTGCAGTCCCGAAGCCAGAATTTGCCTCCTACACTTTTCCAGCCTATCCAGAAAGTGGTTTAGATCCCCCATCTCGGGTTTCCCCTAGTTTTTGTGGAATCGGGCGATGAAATAGCCGCAACCGTCAATGTCTGGGTCGAAGCGCTGTGTCACCCCGTCAGCGTCGAACCCCGGTCTACCCATCATAGGAACCGCCATATCCAATTCAAGCCCGAGCTCATCGGCCCCAAACCTGGCCACATCCTCGCACTCCTCACGGGTAATCGTACACACACTGTAGACTATGACACCCCCAGGCTTCACGATGTGACTGGCTGCAGTGAGAAACTGTTTCTGGTAACTGGACAAGTCATCAACGTCTTTGGCCGTGGTGTCCACGAAAAGCTTCGGCGTGACACCCAAGCCTGTGCACGGAGGGTCCACCAGGACCCGGTCCGGCCGCAACGAGTAGTCCATGTGAACGTATCGGGAATCGTGCTTCACAAGTTGATAGTTCTGGCAGCCCAGCCTCTCAAGCTGCCTCCTCGCCTTTTCCAACTTCCGGGCGTTCCTGTCGAAGCCTACGATGCGGGCTTTATTCCCCGTAAGCTGGGAGAGATACGACATCTTACCGGCAGGAGCACAGTTCAAATCCGCGATCAACTCGCCCGGCTTCGGGCCCAAGACTCTGCAGGTTACCATGGCAGGGAGGGATTGGAGATGAATCTGCCCCTTTTCATACCATTCTGTCTCCATGAGGCTTGGAAGCCCGAATCGGTTTTCTTGAACTTCTACCGCCAGGCCCTGTCGGTGGGTGAGAATACTCGTCTCGCCCTGCCGAGCGACTCCCACCCCAGCAACATTACCCCTTTCATCAACGACGGTGGCCTTCGAGCCCGCCTTGAGCTTATGGCACCGCCTCACTCCTTGAGCGTAGAGATGAGCCCCCTGCAGGACGGCCTCTGCCGCGAACCGGTCGGCCTCGACCAAGGTTCCCTGGGGCTGGATGTTCTTTTCATGGACCGGAAGGTAGGCTGCGTCTTCCAGATTCTCGTCGCCTGAGACCCTTCCTAGTAGGCGAGCCATCTCCTCCACCAATTCTTCTCGGTTACATCTCAAGGTATTGACCCGAAGATAGTACCTCGGGCCCATCGAGCCCAACGCCGCTAAGACTCTGCCAAGCCGGATGCCGTAAAAATGAGCAAGCCGGTCCAAAAGCCCAAGCTCAATTCTGAGAGGGTCCAACTTCATTTCCAGCCCGCCCTACCCCCTGACCGTTCCAAGCCCCACATTCCACCCAGCGTCTAAGGTCTTTCGCCCCAGAAAAGAAAATCGCCCAGAAGCAACCCATTTGCACAGTACAAGTCCTCGATTTTCAACCGGGTCAACGTCATCTGAGACTCTTGCCCCTTTCCAACGGACCTACAAATCACGATTGTAGATGGGCCTCAGCCCCAATCGGCCAGAATCACTCAGTTTACCCACCAGGCAGCAAACCCGTTCGCAAAATAATCCAGCACAAACCTCAGGAAGTGAGAGTCAAAGAAGCCGTGCCTAGGAATACTCTTGCCCAACTGTCGAGTTTATACCGGACAAGCCGAGGCCAACAAGCGAACCCGCGGGTGACGACCCTATTGGCCAGGACAACCCTTGATCTGAAGTGCACCAATTGCGGGCTGAGCTTCAAGAAAACCTTCGAAGAACGCCGACGCACCCTAGCCTACAACCAAGGTGAAATGGTCAAATTGGACAATGCCTGTCCCAACAAGTGCGGCAGCCAATGGTTCAGCGTCCAAGAACAACACAGCATCCGCAAGTTCAAGAGACACTACTGAGCACAAGCCCAGCCGATTTCGCGAGAAGCACAGACACCGTTAACACCTAATATTAAGCCCCATAGTCAATCCTGACGTTGAATAGGTTACTGAACCCTTAAACCGACACCAGACCAACTCCCATGACAGTCATAGCAGCCCGGTGGCGAAACATATAATGGCCCCAACCATGAAAGCTTCTCCGAAGAAGACCAAGGAGATTCTGAACGGCATACCACACGCACCCTTCGAAGAGTTCCCGCTGAAGAAAATAGAGGAGCTCGTAGCCCAACTGGAAAAGAACAAGCCCAAAGACTCGAAGGTCGACGTAACCCTCATGGAAGACTCCCACCACGCTCCCTGCATGAAAGAGATGACCGCCATAATGGTCCATGACATTGACCAGGGCAACGCTAGGCCCAACATCTACGCTCTGTACCAGTTCTGCCTAGTCTGTGAGATTGCCATCAGAGTCCTATAGAACACTCTTACTCTACGAATATTGCGGGCCTGTAGGGCTCGGCCAGCCTAGCCCGTCCCTTCGGGTCATAGGTTCCCGAATCATCCTCTCCCCACACCTCGACCTTCGCCTTCAACTCTGTGCTGAAGAATTCTACGGCCTCCTGAAGAACCATCTTCTCCTGCAGCTGACCGCTTCCCATCCTTTCCTTCCGTAGCTCTGGCGGGGACTGACGCATCTGCCGAATCATCTTGCCTGCATATTCCGCAGAGGCTTTACCCAGTTTCCTAAACTCAGGCTCCGACATCACGTCCCTGATAAAGTCCCCCTGCGCACCAGCCTCCATTCTATCATAGTATTGATGTGCTTTCAGGAATATTTTCCATTTCCAATCCGCGGCTGTGTAGTACACGACCCGTTTGGCCCCTAGGCCTGTAGCCTTCAGAATCTCACTCGTATCTTCCAATGTCTGCCGGACAAGAGACTCGGCTTGGTCAGCGCTTAGGTCGGAAACGCTCGGGTCTGCTTCGGGCCAGCTAGCTTTGGCGACGAGCCCTCTGTTTCCCAGGAGGCTCCAAATCTCTTCCGCGGTGTGTGGGGCGATGGGCGCTAGCAGCCTCGCCCTGGTCTCCAGAACCTCTCGCAGAACTTGGGACCTACTGTCGTTCTTTGGCTTTTTCGGGCCCAGCCTTCTCTGGTACCATGACAGGTCGTTGTCCAACTGGTACAACGCCCTGTTAATCACCTGTCTTACTCTGAGCTTTTCCATCGAGTCAGATGCTTCCTTCACAGTCTCGTTCAGCTGGTTCAGCATCCAGCGATCCAGCCTGGAGCGGCACCTTATCGTAGCGGATTTTCTTCCGAGTTTCCTAGCTTGAGAGATTAGGTTGAAGAGGCGTTCCTGAATCGATGTTGTTACAGACGCGCTGAAATCCGTGTCCTGTCCCAGCTCGGCTGTGGCCATAACCCCCATGCGCACGGGGTCCGCACCATACTTTTCAATGCCCTGCCTTAGGGGAATGATGTTTTCCAGCGACTTGGACATCTTCGTTCCCTCCATCATCACAAACCCATTCGCGACAATCCCCTTCGGCCGATGCTCTGGGGGGAAGAGCACCGCGTGCTGAAAAACGTAGAAGGTCAGATGGTTAGGAATCAGGTCCTTTGCCGAATGTCTCATGTCAACTGGGTAGAAGTACAGGAACTCTTTCCGAATGGCCTCGACTATTCGGGACGGCACCCCGGTATGCTTAGTTACAGACTTCGCGTCGCCTTCTCCCAGGAAGACATAGTCGAAGAACTGGTCCGACAGCCTCGATGAGTCTTTCTCGAACTTTTTGAATACCATCCAGTTCTGGGCGATGTACTTTGCGAGAATGTAGTAGGCCATGTACACCACCGAGTCCGACAAAGCCTCTATCACCCAGTCCTTGTCCCAGGGAAGCCTTGTGCCTAGCCCAACCTTTCTTGCGCACGCCTTCTCCTTCAACCAGTCAATCGTGTAGTTGAACTCGTTTCTGGCCTCTTCTGGAAGAAGCAGCATCCGGTCCATACTCTCGTGGGCCAGTTTCTTCCAGCCAGGCTCGCCATAGTTGATAAACCATTGATTCTCGAAAATGTGGACCACGCATTCAAAACCGCACCGGCAAAAGACTGGCCTGTTAACAATCTCGTAAATTGTCCCGATACCCCTAGACTTGTAGTCTTGAACTATGGCCCCCCGTGCCTTGGCTACAGGCATACCCGCGTATGGCCCAGTGTTCTCCCTCATGACTCCCCGGTGGAATTCCAAGGAGTAAAGTTCCTTGGTCGCATCTTCCAGTTTGGAGTCGTTCTGGTCGCTAACCTTGAACTTCTCAACCATTGAAGCGGCAGGTATACCTGAAACTCCCTCTGACCGAATGATTAGAATCGGCTCTAGTCCAACCATCTTTTCCGCAACGTAGGATTCTGTAGAGCCGTGTCGGCCCTTCAAATCTACCAAAGCCTGATAGTCGTAGGGCGCGTGGCCGGGCACCGACATGACAAGTCCCGTTCCATTGCCAGGTTCCACGAATCCCCCCGGCAGAATTGGCACCTCAATTCCAGTAATGGGGTTGCGGACTGAGGTCCACAACAAGTTTCCCACATCAACCTGCCCAACCACGTCCACCTTGTGGCTTTGGTGCCTGAGCTTTCCCACAGTCTCTTCGCTAACTACCCAGTTTTCCCCGTCGACTTGGGCTCGAACATATTTCGCCTCCGGGTTTACCCAGAGGTTCGTAACGCCGAAAGCGGTTTCTGGCCGGAGAGTTGCGGTGGGATAGTAGACCCCACTCTTCTCAAATCTTACCAGGAAGGACTCGCCAATCTCGGGCTCCACGTCGCCTTTGGTATCGTGCATTCCTACCGGCTGATTGTCATTGGGGCACCATCCCACAGGATGAGTCCCACTGGTTATCAGGCCCTTACCGCGAAGTTTGCCGAAATGCCATTCTATGAAACGGCTGTAAATGGGATCTACTGTTGTGAATTCCCTCCGCCAGTCGATGGAGAACCCGATTTCCATCATTCCTCGCCGAATCTCCTGGTGGAAATAGCGGGCCATGTTCACCGGCGTCTTTAGCCTCTCAAGTTGAGAATCGGGTACGCGGTAGAGATGTGTGAAAGTCTTCACGATCTCTGGGTCGTTCTCACCCAGGCGTTTTGCCATGGCAAAGATCGGGGTCCCTGTGTAATGGAAGGCCATCGGGAAGAGGGTGTTGTAGCCCTTCATCCTATGGTAGCGGGCGTTCACGTCGGCTAGAGTGTAGCTTCGCCCGTGGCCAATGTGCTGGGGTGAGTTCGGGTATGGATACGCCGCGGTCACAAAGTACTTCGGCTTACGGGGTATGGGGTCGGCCTCGTGGACCTTGGACCAGTCCCATTTTTTCTGCCACTTCCTCTCGAGACTTCGCCAGTCGAACTTCCGCCGCGACTTAGGCCACCGTCCCTGCCGCTTGATTACCGAGCTGCCTAATGATTATCTCTTCGGCCATCTTCAGGGCGTTGTTCACTTGGTCTTTTCCAGTGCCGCCTCCGGTGGCGAAGAACGGCCGGCCTCCACCCCTGCCTCCTATGGCTCCAGCAATTTCCGAAACGATCTTGGAGGCATCGATGCCTGCCTTTACTGCCTCGTCTCCCGCGGCCACGACAACTTGGACCCGGCCGGAAACTTCGAACATGACCGCGACCACGTTTGAGCCGCTTTCCTTCAACCTGTTCGCCAGGTCAATTAGCTGAACCTCCTTCCTGGGTGGCGACTTCACCAATACGAGCTTTACGGGGCCGATATTCTTGGCTATTTTGACAAGATGTTTGACCCTTGATTCAACCTGTTTCTCCCTCAGTTTGCCAAGTTCTTTCGCAAGCGTGTCTCGCTCAGCGAGCAGCGACCTCGATATTTCCGGCAGTCTCTCCGGTGTGGTTCCAAGCAGCGCACTAGTCTCGATGAGGATCTCCTCATGTCGGCTGATACGCTTGAGTGCTGATTCTCCAGCCGAGAATATCACCCGTTCCACACCGTCTTGTAACCTGTCAATCTTCTCGATCTTGAAAAGGCCCAGCTCCCCCGTCCGTCTGCAGTGGGTCCCCCCGCAGGCCTCTACGTCCCACCCCGGGATTCTCACGACCCGAATCTTTGCGCCGGGCACGGCTCCTCCCTGGTAGAGTCTGAAACCATACTTGGCTTCGGCCTTCTCCCTCGCCATCCAGGTTGCCTGGACTGGAAGATCCTTCTGAATCACCTGGTTCGCCAAATGCTCTATTCGTTCCCTCTCGCGCTTGGTAATCTCGCGATAGTGGGTTATGTCTAGCCTGCTGTTCTCTACATCTTTCTGGGCTCCTGCCTGCCAGACATGTTCGCCCAACACCCGCCGCGCTGCCCCGAGCAATGTATGGGTCCCGGTATGGTGACGCATCAAGCTCCGGCGCCTCGCCCAGTCAATCTCGCCCTCGACCAAGTCAGTCTCTTGAGTTAGTGGCTGGTCCAGAGAGTGGACTATTGTTCCACCAAACTTCTGGACGTCGACTACCTTGACGGTTTGTCCACCAAACCGTAGCGTTCCCCTATCTCCAAGCTGTCCTCCTCCTTGAGGGTAGAAACAGGTCTGGTCCAAGATTACAGTGTTCTCGGTGGGTCTGGCTAGGATCTTTGCCCTGAAAATAGTCTTGTACTGGTCATCGTAGTACAGCGCGCGTGTGGCTGGTAGGTCAGATAGCTTCTCCTCTAGACTGTCAGCGACATGGGACTTGGGACTGGCTGGTTTGGAGTGTCGTTCTGCTACTAGTGTGAGAAAGTTGTCGGGAATCTCTACTTGGAGGCCAGCCTTCTCTGCTCCCTCTTTGACTATCTCTGGTGACAAGCCTTGCGAGTCGTAGAGCTCTACTAGCCGCTCTGTGGGAATCGAGCGAATCCCTTTCCCGGTTAGGTCCTTTGCTAGTCTGACGACAACCTCTGTGCCTCTTGCCACAGTCTCTCGGTATTTCTCCAACTCAATGCCGAGGCCATCGTGGATTTCACGCCTCATGGCTCGGAGGTTTGGAAAGTCCCCTCCCCAGAACTTGACCTGGGCCTCAGCCAGTTCAGGGACCTTGTCTAAGATACCTAGTTGGAGTGCAAGACGTGCGGCTCGGCGAATTATTAGTCGCGCAAGGTAACCCTCCCCAACGTTTGAGGGAACGACTCCGTCGGCCAACAGAAAGCATGCGGCTTTTGTGTGGTCGGTTAGCGCATAGACAGCCTCCAGCGTGGATACGGCTTCTTGAACTCTTACCGGGTCCTGTCCGGTCTGTTTGGTAACCCACTGCACTGCGGAGGGGCGCCAAGGCTTGCCGTCCGAATAGAATCTTCCTGCAGCATCGGCGAGGGCAGGGAGTATTTTATCGTCAACCTGAACTTTGGCCATTTCGAGGATCTGGTCCAGCAGGGATCCGTAGACAGCATGGAATCCGCTGGGAGAACCTTGGGAGAGCCAGGACCATCGTTCGATTCCATAGCCCGTGTCGACGGTTCTGATAGGTAGAGGTATCAGCTTCTCTTGTTCTACCTTGTATTTCATGAAGACGAGGGTGGATATTTCGAGCCCTGCCACTATGCCTTCTAGGTCTGGTCCAGCGTTTCCTCCTCCAGACCAGAAGTGTTCCTTGTAGGTAATCGACTCCGACGGTACGCCTAGTACGTCTACGAGTAGCTTGTGATGGTAACGGACCGTCTCATCCTTCCAGTAGATTTCCTTGCCGGGATAGTTGAACGCGTGATGACCACCCATCTCAAAGATGGTCATGTGTCTGCCAGCTGTGGGACCGACCTGTTCGAGGTCTGTGAAGCGCATGCAGGGCTGGCTGATCACCAGGGGATTGGCGGGGGGCGGCATGGTCCCATCGGTCACGTATGGTTGAAAATCATAGATGGACGCGCCTACTAGGTATACGTCGTCCCGCCATCGGGCTACTATCGGGTAGGGCTTGATTCGCCTGTGTCCTCTTTCTGCGTAGTAGTCGAGGAATTGGATTCTCATGTCACGGACATTGTAGGCTCGGTTGGTGGGCGGGTTTCCGATGAAAGTGTAAGGTTGGCAGGGAACCTCGCCGCAGGTTTGCTGGCCGGGGTTCGAAGACCAGTAATTACTCCCACATTTGGAACAGTTGCGCCTCGCGAACCCCTGGTCAGCAAAGAACGGCAATGCGAACTCTTGGGGGTCTATCTCAAACAACTGGGAGGTCCCCTAGCAGTATCTTCAGCTTAGGTAGAGCAGCGGGAACTGGTCGAGTGCTGCTGCTACCGTGCTGGGTCGAGAAGGCCGTGCGGAGCTATACCGCGAACCCCCTGCCAACCTCTAACCGAAGAGAGCCCCGAGACCTGCGAGGGCTTCCTCTTCCTTCTTCTTGTCATCTTCGGCTGCTTTCTTTTCTTCCTTCTTCGCATCGGTTGGAGCTGCCGCGGGTGCTGCAGCCACGGGCATGACGGTTGCTGCCTTTAGTGCCTCGTCTATGTTTACCTCGGACAGGGCCGCAACTAGAGCTTTTACTTGTACTTCTTGCACCTGGCTCCCGGCCGCAGTTACTACCTTCGTGACATTTTCTTCTGTTATGGGCTGGGCAGACGAATGGAGGAGTAGGGCTGCGTAAACGTACTTCACTGTTTTTCTAGCTCCTTACATATTGTGATTATGAGTTCTAACGGAAGCGTCCCTGCCTCTTCTTAAGGGTTTCCGGTTGGGGGGATCTTTTGGTTGAGAACCATCGCGTTGAGGACGGCTCTTCTGAGAACGTGCTCAACCGTTCCAGTTTCCAGGTAGCCTGCCCCATCTGCCAGGGCGAGAGCCTGGTTCATAGCTTTCCCCAGCATCCTCGGGGCGACCTCAGGTGTAACATAGTCGGCTTCCATCGACAGGCCGAAAGCATTTGAGATCGCTTGAACCAAATCCTTTCGATAAGCTGTTAGGTCGAAACTGAGGTCTGCCGTTCTTATGATCGCTCCGTTATCGAACGCGGAAACAATGCTCAGCCCTGCTTCCATGGGTTTCTGCCCGAGTTTTGAGAGGACTGAGGCCATCTTAGGCGTGATGAGATCTCCCTTTCTAGCGACCACCGTGTCCTTTGCCACCCAGATGCTGCCTCCCTCGATCCTTGTCGGAACCTTGACCTCGCCGAATTCGCTGATGACGGGGCCCGGGGCTAGACCGGTGTTCCCTGCGGAAATCATGATTTCGTTGGTTGCAATGTCGCCCGCTTTAGCGGGGACGCGGACCTTGCTCTTCTCAAGGAGAATGATGAGTTTGAAGGGGTTGGTGTCGGTGAATAGTAAGATGTTGGATCCTTGAAGGTCCTTGACGAATTCTCCGATGGGGGCATCCTTGTAATCGGATAGTTCGACAGATTTTCGGAGGAGATTGTTTTTAGTGACGAGCATGATGACTTTGCTGCGGAGTCTTTTCCGGAGCTCGTGTATCTGGGAAGACCGGACCTTGGTCAGGTCTGCCGCTGCAATCACCGGATACTTTTTTATCAGATCCTGAAGTCCGACGAGGGCTTCCCTCTTCCATTCCGCGACCTTCCTCGTGGACATTTCCACTATGCCCCTTGTACTGTGGGTATCTTGACCGGCGGACCCATCGATGCCTTTAGCGCCATCGACCTGATGTTTTTGGGGCCCTTCTCCAGCTTTGCTTCGAGTCTGGAGATGACTGTCTGGATATTCGAGACGAGAGCATCATCGGGCATGTCCTCTGTTCCAACCTTGCACTGTACCACGGCCTGATCTTTCATTTTCAGCCGAACGTTGCGCCTGTGGCGTTTTATGACCTCGTCGATGGCTGCTGTTGGAGGTACTGGTGTCGGCATTTTTCCTCTGGGACCCAGAATCTGTCCCAGGGTTTTTCCGACCAAGGGCATTAGGGGTGCTTCGGCAACAAAGAAGTCGTAGTTTTGGGCGATCTTCCGGGCTTGTTTCTTTTCTCTGCCCATCTTGTCCAAGTCCTCTTTGCCAATTACCAAGTCTGCCCCCGCGGCTTTGGCCCTAGTTGCTAGGTCTCCGCCTGCTACCACGCAGACTTTGACATCTTTGCTTGTCGGAGTGGGGAGTTCTAGGTTTTCGTTGATTCTCGACTCGGGCTTTTTGAAGTCGATCTCTCGGAGTTTGACGGCAAGTTCGATGCTCTGGTTGAACTTCCGCTTCTCGGTTTTGGCCCTAACTTCTAAGAGGGCCTTGGTGATGCTTTCCTTGGGAACTGGCAACTATTCTTCCTCCCTATTCCACACCTTTCAGCACGTTGTCATAGGTCCCGGCGTCGAGCTCCTTGATGAACTCTTTCGGGTCCTTAGACGCGATGGTGACACCCATGCTGACACAGGCCCCGGCTACTTCCTTGACCGCGGATTTCAGGGTCCGGGCGTAACTGTCAGTTCTCTTCATCTGGGCTATCTTAACAATGTTTTCTGGGGTAAGGTCGCCGACCTTGGTGGCCTTGGGTGTGCCAGAGCCCTTCTCGATTCCTAACTCTTTCACTATGAGGGCTGATGTGGTGGGTGTTCCTACGTCCACTTCGAAGCTCTTGTCGTCTACGTCTACAACGACTTTGACGGGAACTTTCATTCCCGCGTAGGCCTTGGTGACTTCGTTGATCTTGTTCACTATCTGGAGGACGTTCACTCCGAGGGGGCCAAGTACAGGGCCGAGTGGGGGCCCTGCTGTCGCTTTGCCACCGTCGATTAGTGCGTCAACCGTTTTCTTCTCGCCCAGTTTCCGCCTCTCCTTTACCTACGAGTTTCACATAGTCGGCGTGGACCGTGATGGGTAGTGTGGCGAAGCCTTCTTCGAGTAGTTCGATAACGACTTCTTGTTTGACCTTGTCCACATGGGTGATCTTCGCCTTTAGTCCTCTGAATGGTCCACCGACTACTTCGACCAAGTTTCCGACGCTCAGTTCTTCTATGACCGGTTTGGTTACGATGAACCGTTCGATGGCCTGAATGGACACTACTCCTTTCGTCCTTGTTCTGGCGTGACGTGTTCCCGCGATTGCTTCGTCTACGAAGTGGGGGCCACTGGCCTCTACGAATATGTAGCCTTTGATCACTTCCGGGGCCAGTATTGCGCTGATGGGAAGTTTTTTCGCGGATCTGCTGGCCATCATGTCTACGACCGTTCTTTCCTGTCCGCTGGTGGTGCGGACTGCGTAGATTGATGTTTTCTGTGTCTGGGTTGTCATTCTCTCTTATCCTGTTGTTGGAGCTTGCCCCTGGGGTAGACGGTATAGTCCTACTACCCAGAATAGTACTCGGATGACGAAGCCTATTCCGCCTACTATGCCTACTCCTAGTACGCTTATCTTGACTAGCAGTTTGAGTTCGTCCCAGTCGGGCTTTTGGGCGACGTGGAGGAGTCGTCTTGTGGATTGCATGAAGGTTCTTACGCCCATTTCCCGCCCTTCTGGTCTTGTATGGTTGGTTGGCGTCCCTGTGCCCTATTTTTAGCTATTCTTCCGGGGTGAGCGGAAATCGTGATTCTCATTGTTGAGCAATTCTGGACGGTACTTTGTCAGTTGTTCGACGCTGATGAACCTGTTCGAGTATGGGAGAGTGCCTCGCAGGGGGAGAGGTTGAGTTCTTGTACTCGACGATTAGGGGTTTTTGCCGTATTCTGGTTCTGTTTCGTGCCTAAAACTCGATTTTGGGCATATTGGATACTGAGCGTTTCTCCTATTGAAAATGAGCTGAAGTGGGATTGGGTTGGCGTTCGGCTATGTTGAAGTCCTAGGGGGTTCGGAGCCTAGACTCGTACTGGTTCAATGTTCCAGCTCGAAAGGTTGGCCAATATGCTGCGTCTCAGGTCTCCTTTCAGGCCCTTCCAGTCGACGACGGCTGTCTTGCAGTCGCCCGTTGTTTTCTTGAACGTGTCCGAGAGGACCCTGTCTGATACGTTTGCGTCGAAAGCGTACTTGGAAACAACATGGCCTATCTGGTATTGTCCGTCTTGACAGACCTGTGTATGTTTTGTAGGGTAGTGTGTTCCGCCAATGCCGACCGCAGCGGATCCACTGGCCGGCTTCGAGGTGGCCGCTGACATTGCAGCGTCAGCTGCGACTTCTCCCAAGCTCTTATCGTCCCATTGATCAGGTTGGCTTCCAATCTCGATGAAGCAAACCGGGACTGGAAAGTTGGTGGGGCCGTGATGAGTGGCTTCCATTGTGACCTCAATGGTAAGCTTGGCCTTCTCCACTCCTCTTTTGAGAGCGATGAGGGCTGCCTGTATTCTGAAGGGCTCTACTATTGAAACCTCTTCCGGGTTTCCACCATAGAGTGCTTCCCTAGTCAGGTTTCCGGTTGCATGGACCGTAAGTGCTGGAGTCTGGGTATTGCTTCTGTGTTTTGATGCGAAGATGATTGTGGTTGCTTTCCATGGAATGTCTTGAGGTTGGAGGTAGATGCAGTCCTTGTTGACAACTGCAAGTAAGATGTCCCCCGAGTCATACAACTGGTAGTCTTGCCTTGCTTCTTGCTGTTTGAACCCGTGATGATGGATTAGGCTGTGGGCTATGTTTATTGAGGCTGGGTCGGTTTTTGAGGCGAGGATTAGAGGACCTGACGGCTGCATTCTCATTCTAGAGAATTAGGCTGAGTACGGCTTTGGAGGTGTGCAACCGGTTTTCGGCCTGATCCCAGACGGCCGACTTGGGGCTGTCGATGACGTCAGCTGTGACTTCTTCGCCCCGGTGGGCTGGTAGGCAATGGAGGAAGACGGCGTCGGGTTTGGCTTTTGAGAATAGGGTGTTGTTCACTTGGTATCTAGGGATGAATGTGGCGAGCCTTGTTGCCTTGTCTTTTTCCATACCCATGGAGATGAAGGTGTCTGTGTAGACGGCGTCGGCGTTGGCTACCGCTTGTTCCGGGTCTTCTGTAATGCTGACCTGCGCCCCTGTTTGGGAAGATGCTTCTTCGGCGAATTTGACTGCTTGAGGGTCTGGCCCGAAGCCTGGGGGCCGGGCGACTCGTATGTTGACTCCGGTCTTGGCGCATCCGATGAGGAGGCTGTTGCAGACATTGTTCCCGTCTCCTACGTAGGCGAGGTTGAGGCCTTTGAGCTTTCTCTTGTACTGGAGGAGTGTGTGGAGGTCTGCCAGGGTCTGGCAGGGATGGTAGTTGTCGGAGAGGCCGTTGATTACTGGGGCTTCAGCCTCCTCGGCTAGTATCTCTAGGTCTCTGTGGGCGAATACCCTGGCCATTATCGCATCCACGTATCTATCCAAGACTTTGGCCGTGTCTGAGATGGTTTCTCCTCTTCCCAGTTGCATTTCGTTCCAGCTCAGGTTCATCGGGTGGCCCCCGAGGCTGCTGACTGCCGTCTCGAAGGAGGCTCGGGTCCGGGTGGAAGGTTTCTGGAATATCATAGCGACTGTTTTTCCCCGGAGCCTTTGAGGAGGCCGTTTCTGTTTCGAGAGGATGAGGGATTGTTTGAGTATCTGGTTTATGTCCTTGGTTGAGAGTTCTGCTAGGGTTAGAACGTCTCTTCCTTTGAGGCCTGCCAATCCGTTGACCTTTGTTTTGACGGTTGAGATTCTCGTATAATAACAAGATGATGTTCTGGTGTTGTTTTTCGAGGATTCTTTGTTGAAACCAGGTTTAAATCGGCCCGGTCAGCTCCAAACGGGGTAGTGAGCCTGAAAATGGTGTCTTTGGAAATAACCTACTGCCAGCCCTGTGGACATCAGCCGACGGCTGTCGAATTGGTGAACCAGCTCCTGGCAACATACGGCATGCCCTTGAACCGGAACCTGAGCGTTGTGCTCAAGCCTGCTGACAAGGGAGTGTTCGAAGTGGTCCTGGACGGCAAGCTGATATTCTCGAGGAAAGAGGTGGGACGCTTCCCAACCTTCGAAGAGATCAAGTCCCATGTCGAGCCGAAGCTGACCATTCCCCTCAGCGCCTAGTCCAGAGAAACCGTCGCTTGGATTAAGGACGCGTTTGACCGGGTACCGTAGGGTCTAGTGGTTGTATTGTCCGCCTTGGTTGTAGGCGGGCATGACTTCTCGGTTCTTGAGGAAGGGGTCGTCTTTGCCTAGGAGGTAGCCGTCGTTGTGGCAGATGTACGTGTTTACGCGGCGTATCCATCTCATCTTTGTCCCGCAACGGGGACACATAACGTCGGCCGTTCCCGGTTTCCCTCGCTGGCCTTTCTGGAAGATGTTAGACGATTCTGGTCCTGTTGATCTTCTTGTTCTGGAAGGAGTATCTTCGTAGGGTGGTGGTGGCTCCGAAGCCGCAGGCTGCACATCTCTTCTTTGTCTTGTGGTAGGCGTGGCGGCCGCATCTTCGACAGCGCATATGGGTAGCTTTTCCTCCAGCTTTTCCGAAGGAGGTTGTTCCCTTTGTCAAGTGCAGCTCCCTCGGTTATGCGGAATCAAACCAAAGATAAAGGTTGCACCAAAGCAGAATACTGCCCGGGTTGACTAGGGAGACTGCTAAACCGTAATGCTTGAAAGACTGCGCCTGGCAGAGCCAGGAGTCAGTTGAGTCAGTCTCACATCTTGAAAGGCCGTTGACGTACCCCCCTTTTGAAAAGTCGTTTTCTGTCCGGCATGGATTATGGGCGATTTTTCCAATTCAAGGCTTGAAACCTGCCCGTCTAGGGTTTTGTCGACCCCCTGTTTCTAAGACATTTCCTTCACGACCATTAGGTGGGTGAATGTAATCGGCTCCCAGAACGGCTAAAGGGGTTCAATCTGGGGGACTATTCCTAAGAAAACCCATGGCGCCTGGCTTACAGTAGGCCGACGGGCGAGAGGTGACGCATCTTGGACATTGTCTTCTGGGATTGAACGAAATGTTCCTACAACTCGTACTGCGAAGGTTTCATTCCTCAAATATGATGCGAAAACGTGAAACCAGGTCTGGAATGCCCGTGTAGAAGTTTAGCAAGGGAGCCCTAGTCACCGCTATTGGATGGTTGCTATCGGCAGACGCTGTGCTCGGAGCCTTCGCATTTACCCTCGTATGGCTCTCTGTGGAAGAATTCGGCGGCCGATTTCCCCCACCCATAATTTACTTTCTGATGTGGCCCGTTCTGGCTACTGGAGCATTCGTCTCGTACCAAGGTGCCCGACTGCTTCACCGCTGGGTCGTACTATTCGTTCCCTTAGCAGGGACCGCAATCATGTTGTACATGCTGCCGTACGTGGCATGTATCCCCGGCTTGTGCTTCCCACCTTAGAACTTGGAGAGAACGGTCTCCCGAACATATTCCTTCCTCCACAGCTGAGCTCAGTATCTATCTGGAGGGTCTGCCCCTCGTATTCAACTGGGAACGAAGCTCAACGAGGACCCGTTCTACCTCGACAAACGTCTCCGGTTCGTCTAGCGTAGGGGAATCCTGGAACTTTTGCGGAGGGTCTTCGCCGGTTAGGGCGCTGAACTCTTTGGCCCATTCCCCCGGAATCACATCGTCAGAAGAGAGCCCGGCTAAAGTTGCAAACGCCAGAGCCCAGACCCTGGGGACATTCGCCAAAGTGTAACCTCCTCCGCCGAAGATAAGAAGCCGACCATTGCACAGTTGGTGCGCGAGCCTGTGCATTTCCATCACGACCTCCCGGTAGGCCTCGGTTGACAGCCGAAGATGGGCGAGACGATCATCCATGTGTCCATCTGCCCCGCACTGGACCAAAATTATCTCGGGCTTGAATTCCTCGACCATGCTTGGGACTACTTCGTGAAACGCCTTGAGGTAGGCCTCATCACAGGTTCCGGGAGGGAGGGGAACGTTGACCTTGAACCCTACTCCCTCATGGGCACCGGTCTCATCGGGAAAACCGGTCCCAGGGAAGAGGAACCTTCCGCTCTCATGGAGGTCAATATCGAGGACCCCAGGGTCCTCGTAGAACCCGTACATGACCCCGTCGCCATGGTGAGCGTCAATGTCCAAGTAAACCAGCTTCTTGACTCCAAACTTGGACTTGAGATAGCCTATCGAAATGGCTGGGTCGTTGAAGATGCAGAAGCCTGAGGCTCGGTCTGGATGAGCATGGTGGAGGCCCCCTGAGGGATTGAATGCGTGGCTGAACCCTTCTTTCATGACTAGCTCGCAGGCTTTGAGGGACGCCCCAACCACGAGGCTGGTGGCTTCGTAGCAGCCTTTGAAGGCGGGAGTGTCGCCCGTGTCGAGAAGCCCCCTACCCGTCTGGCTGTACTTCTTGACGAGGCTGACGTATTCCTGCTCGTGGAAGAGAAGTATTTGTTGCTCTGTGGCAGCTTGAGGTTCTACTACGGAGACTGTCGCATTGTCGAGTATTCCTTTCGCCTTCAAAAGATCATAGGTTAGTTTGACCCTCACCGGCCGGAGCGGGTGGGCGGGTCCCAGGTTGTATTCAAGAAACCTCTCGCTGTATAGAAGGGCGGCCTTACCGGTCAAGAACAGCCCTTGACTATTCTACCCGGGCGTGCGCCAGGGGGGATTTTTCGTAGAGTCTAACGGATTTGATATTGGCAAACTCCAACAGACCATAACGGGAAAGTTCCCGGCCGACCCCGCTGTTCTTTACTCCCCCAAAAGGCATCCGGGGGTCGGAGACAACCAGGTTGTTCACCGAGACGAGGCCGGTTGCGACTTGGTTAGCAACCTTCTCAGCCCTCCGAATATCCTGGCCCCAGACGCTGGCCCCGAGCCCGAAATCGCTCCGGTTCGCAAGCTCCACAGCCTCGTCATCATCCTTCACGTCCATTACGGGCGCGACGGGCCCGAATGTTTCCTCCTTCATGACCCGCATCTCAGGTTTCACGCTGGTCAGGATTGTTGGATGGTAGAAGAACCCGTTACGTTGAATTCGCTCGCCCCCGGTCTCGACCTGTGCGCCTTTCTTCACTGCTTCCTGGACCTGGGAATCTAGGGTTGAGACAGCATCATCTCGGACCATGGGTCCGATGTCAGTGTCCGAGTTCAAAGGATCCCCTACCCTGAGGGACTCGGTCTTCCTGACGAAGTGGTCGAGAAAGTCATCCGCCACGCTCTTTGCCACGAAGAACCGTTTGCTTGCGATGCAGCTTTGTCCGCAGTTGATGAACCGTCCTGCCACCGCCCCCGAGGATGCTGCTTCAACATCAGCATCATCTAGCACTATGAACGGGTCGCTCCCCCCCAACTCCAGGACGACCTTTTTCAAGTGTTTGCTGGCCAGCTCAGCAACGCTTCGACCGGCCGACACGCTTCCTGTGAAAGAGACGCCGGCCGTGTTTGCCGTTATCAGATAGTTGGACACATCAGACCTTCCCAGGACGTTGTTGAAACATCCGGGGGGTATTCCCGTGGAGTCGAGGACATCTGTCAAGGCGAGGCCGGACTGGGGAGTAACGCTCGAGGGTTTGAAGACGGTCGTGTTCCCAGCCATGAGTGTTGGGGCCGCAAACCTAACCGTCTGCCATAAGGGGAAGTTCCATGGCATTATGGAAGCGATTACGCCTAGAGGTTCGAAGGAAACGTAGCTGTCCGTGGCATCAGTCTTGCTGGGTTCAGGGTTGAGGAATCGTTCCCCGTTCTCAGCATAGTACTCAAGCGCCCATGCACATTTGACGACTTCTGAGACGGACTCTGAAAGTGTCTTGCCCATTTCAAGGGTAATGATTCGGCCCAGCTTCTCCTTCTGGGCCCGTAGGGTCTTCGCCGTTCTCTCCAGGTACACAGCCCGTCTTGCAGAAGTCAGGGTTCGCCACTTGTCGAAGGCCTTCTTGGCCTTGTCAACCGCCTTGTCAACGTCTACTCTAGTGGCAGCTTTGAACCTATTGAGAGCCTTGCCTGTTGCGGGGTTTACTGATTCAATCCATTTACTGGCTGGTGTTTTTGACAAGAAGCTTCCGAATCTGGGCTCGGAGTAGGGTTCCTATAAGGTCAACTGGGCCTCGTGGATTTGGTGGACCGGGCGGGATTTGAACCCGCGGCCCTACGGAGCAGTGCTAGTGCCTTCCCGCACTTTGGGTTCTAATCTACCTGCCAAGCGGGCGATCTTCAGCCAGCAAACAAAGCGCTTGCTGTATACCAGGCTGATCTACCGGCCCACGAGAAAGGCGTGCCCTAGCAGGGGTGTTAAATTGGTTTTCCACCCGGTCTAAAGCCTGTCGGGTGGCAGTCTCAAAACGGGCTTTCTACCGCAATCACAACCATGCTGAACCTGGTTCGAGTTGGATATACCAGGGCAGAGGACCCCTGCTATGAGCGCTGAGGAAGAGAGTTCCCACTCATCAGAACCGGTCTAGTAACAGCATCCTCATTCTCCACACCCACCAAGGCCCAACTCATCCCCTCCCGAGATGACCATTGTATGGCAATCCAGAGTACTGAGCTTGTGGTTCATGAAACAGGAAGCCGGGCGGCAGAACTCATCTTCGGTTCACTAGACGGGCTCTTCTCCGTGTTGGGCATCATAGCTGCTGCGGGTTCTGCTCAACTCTTGCCTCCTCAAATATTCACTACGGGCCTGGGGGGAGCGGTCGCTGGTGCTCTTTCAGTCTTCGCTGCGACCTATCTCTCTGAGACCACGGCGAAGAGGTCTCGTCTTCTAGAGGCAATAGACCATACCAATCGTCAACGAGCGAAAAAAGTGAGTGGTGACGGAAAAAGGCCTCAACCACTTACCCCAGATCATCCGAAGGTCCACCGTCTACTAGGCAAGATCAGCAGGAGAGCTGTTGTCTCCGCAATTGTCACCGCCTTTACATCCGCGTTAGCGTCTCTTATTCTCCTATTCCCGCTTCTCCTCATTCCTACGGGATATTCGATCAATATCTCCATGTCTATCGGCATTCTACTCCTAGTGATGCTGGGAGCCTTTCGTGGGAAGGCCCTCAAACAATCTGCGGCCAAGTCAGCTTTCAAAATGGTACTCCTGGGAATAATCGTAATCTTTGCAAGCAAGTACATTGGCAGCTATGCATTGCACTTAATCACTGCCACATAGTAATCGTTCCCAGCTTTCACTTTCATGCCTGCCTCGGTCCCCGCGGGGATACATCCGTGCAGAAAGCCAATAGACCTTGAACATAACACTGGCGCGATGGAATGTTATAGTTAGTTTGCCCGCAAAGGCTAAAGAGCCCAATTATCTTTCGAGCCTTGCGAAGGACCCCGCATGCCGTATTACAAGCACGACCACTTCCTACACCGTTCCAACGAGACCCTTTTCGACCAGGTCCATGACCCTGGCGTTGCCTCTCCTTGCTCCGGCATTTATCGCTGTGAAACTTGCGGTTTCGAGGCAGTTTCAAGTGACAGGAATCCGCTACCAGCCGCACAAGACTTCCAGCAGCATGATTCGCGGTGGCATTGTCAACCCGGAATTGTAAGATGGCGACTGGTCTCCGCAGTGATACACGTTACATAAGCGAACCGTTTGCTTACAGCTCCGGCGGGTCGTTTATTCAACACCCTACTCAGACGATCTGTAGAACAAAACAGGCGGCCAGCGAAACGCGCGGTTCAACTCCCTCCCTAGAGGACAACTAAATTGGTTGACTTTCGTTTTCTCTCGACAACAAACCCAGAGAGACAATCTGGACAAGCCGGCGGACCAGTCTTCGTACAAGGAGCGGATTCATTAGACCCCCAGTCACCAGGCCCAGCCCGGCGAAAATTATGGCGGCAGAGTAGAACACGGCCTGAACACCTCCAAGCGTGTCCGCCACGCCCGCCAGGACATTACCCGACGCTATCCCGGCGCTTAGCATTAGGCTGTACAGCCCCATCGCTGAGCCACGGAACTCATTCCCCGCCTTGTCCCCCACATATGCCAAGATTGATGGGACCAAGGCTGACCCCATGAAAAAGAGTACGCCGGCTATGATTCCAGTGTATCCCGTCATTCGAATTGTCGTGAGCAAGGGGGTCCCTTCTCTGACCAGTACGAGCTTCTGGAAGAGGTCCGGGAAGAGAATCAAGAACCCGAGTTCTCCAACTGCTCCTATCAGAATCGTCCTGGTTCTTCCAATCTTGTCGGAGAGTCGTCCAAAGAACAGGGCCCCAGCTCCTAGGGCGATTAGCCCTAGTGTGATTATTCCGGCTGAGCTTGAGAGGCTGAGACTCGAGTTCTGTGCGATTTTTGGCAGGAAAAAGTAGAACCCAACGATTATGGTCAGGGAAAACCATAGGGGGAAGATTGCGGCCATTTCCCCCGTCAAATTGCCAAACGTCTCCTTCAAGGATGGTTGACGTTGGTGAGTGTGAGGTGGCTCTCTGAGGGCGAGAAAGGTAAAGAGCGTAGCCACCGCGAAAATTCCGGCTACAATCTGGAACACCGTTCCAAGCGATTGAGAGAAAACTCTTTGCAAAACCGTTCCAGAAATGACCCCGACACCATACCCGGACAAGTTAGCCAGGTCAAACGCGCCCATTCCTGCGCCTCGGTTTCCGACTACAGTGAGGTCGGTGATCATAGTCAGCGAGGATATCGTGACCATCGCCGCGGCGAGACCCATAACTGCATGGGCGCCCCCCACTAGCGGAATATCGCTTCTCGTCAGACTGAGGGTGGCGGTGAGGACAGTGATCAGCGACATGCCAAGTACGAAGGCTCTCCTCCTGCCTCTGCGGTCAATCCATGCCCCGACGGGCAGGGCGGATACTCCCTCAAGGGCCGGATATAGTGCCAAGACTAGGCCTGAGAGAGCGCTGGAGATTGGTAGTCCGTTGGAACCTATGAGATAGACTGGGAAGATTATGAGAATGGTCCCGAAGCCAATCCGGGTTAGGAAGACGGAGACGTAGAGGATCGATAGGGTTCCGACTTTGGCGAGCAGGTTGAGGCTGCTGCCGTTGTGGTTTCTCGGAGGGGCGCTCAAGGACGGGGAAATATCCTCTACTGGTGGTCGGGTGGACTCGCGTTGGTTGTTTGTTAATGTTCGGAAACCCTGGTTTATCGGCTTATCGTCCCTGAGGCTCGGAAACTCTTATCTTGCGTGGGTCTACCGGTTGGCTTTGGTGCCGGGGATACCGCCGAGGTAGGCATCATAGGCCCTCGAAAGCTCAGCCTGATCCTGTCGTGGAGGCTTGGGAGAGCACCCGGCTGAAGACAAGGGTCAGACACCGGGTTGACGGTCCCTCATCGGGATCGACCCAATCGCAGGTTCAAATCCTGCCCTCGGCACCATTAAAGCGGCCTGTGTGCCGCAATTCTCCGATTCCCGGAACACAACGTCCAACACTACTCTCTTCTTAGAATTCCCTGTGATGAGAGCCAATACCCGAACTGCCCAAGCATGGGTCGAGACTCCTGGCAAGAAGTCCTCAGTCCGTCAGAGAAGAGACATTCTGCGGAATTGGTTGGTGGCCAACCGTCTTTTGCCTGATGTGCCTGACACTCACGCGATGTCAGAAGAGGAAAGGCCCACACGTGGGAGACAATCTATCGAGCTATCGAGAAGGGGATATCGAAGTCAGCTTTCGCGTGATTCCGAATTAATCTTGCGCTGGACATCCCCGCCGCGTATCGTGGTCAGGGACGTGGTAACGAGCGTCATAGTCGGCGGTTCCAAAACCAGAACCGATTTGAACGTCTACCCGATATTTCCAAAGAGGGCTGGGTAGGGTTGAGCCAAACTGGAGAATGCCAGCCCAGCTCAACACCCAGCCGAGCAGACGACTAGAGTATTGATGTTAAAAGATAGGCGGGTAGTGGGATTAAGCAACAAGTCCCCTGGCCAAAGAGTTTAAGTTCTGACCGATAGCGACTTTTCGACTGCCATTTCGATGACCTATTTCCAAAATACTACCCGAGTCCGTATCGCCACTATAACCGTCGTCTTCCTGACACTCGTCTTGGCGTCCGTTCCTCTTGCCCAGGCCGCAGGTGCCCCGGTTTGCAGTGAGTCTAGGCCGCAGCACTGCACCGAGATGGTCTGGGTGAACGGGGTTCAGGTCAGGATGACCTTTGCTCTGGCGCCCTTCCTCGCGACACCCAAGGCCACAATTGACCACTTCTATGTAATCGCGCCACAGACCGGCACCCCACAGGGGGGCCCTGTGCCTTTCTTTCACGACCACGTGGTAGGCGACGCGCCACCACAGAACCATGGCGACTTCAGCGTTATTCTGCACGGCTTCCTAGTCTTTTGTAGTGCTGAGGGCATCTCTAGCGGAGGCTGCGTGCCTACGTTCACCTCGACACCCCAGGGAACATTACCCTTTGCCAAGACGGTAAACGGGCAGATGCTGACATCGGCCGACCCCATCGAGTCACCGGCAAACTCCGGGCTCCTCGTGCTAGTTGACGCAGGAGCATTAATCGTCGGTACAATCAACCCCGCCAGTTCTTCTTGACCTGAGCTTAGAATCGGGACTCGGGTGTTTCCATTACGCAAGATATCCCCATGTTTTGTCGTTCTCAGAACCATGTAATACCGTCGGGGTGTGCCTTTGTCCAAGCCAGAACCGATTTGAACGTCTACCCGACATTGCCCCCACTAGAGAGGGCTGGGTAGGGTTGAGCCGAACTGGGGAATGCCAGCCCAGCTCAACACCCAGCCGAGCGGACGACTGGAGTATTGATGTTAAAAAATACGTGGGTAGTGGGATTACGCAACAAGTACCCGGCCAAGGACCGGTCTGGACGTATTAACCGGTCATACCCGGCCAATCCCCACGATCAGAAGCATTCGAACGCGCCATACCGATAATCCAGTAGGTTATCCCTTCAAGCCTCCCGCGGAATAGTACCGTTCATTGCTTTCTTGACGCCTTCCTCTCAAGTTGGAGCTGGTTCTCCCAGATCTAGAGCTGGGCCTCAAGGTGATCGACCGGTCTTGACACAAAAGGCTAGGCTTTGACCGCAACTGGTCTAGGAGACTCTCTGATGTATTGTGTGTCGGAAAGCCCGTGCAGAGCGTCCTGGAAGTCTTCTATGAGGTCTTGGGTGGCCTCAATCCCGACCGAGAGCCGAATCAATCCATCGGTTATTCCGAGCCTCCGGCGATCCTCCCCAGACATCCCGGAATGGGACGTGATAGATGGCCTCGTAACAAGGGTTTCGACCCCTCCAAGGCTCGGAGCTATTACTGGCAACGTTGCCCTGTGCATGAACGCCTCTGCCGCGTTGACTCCGCCTCGAAGCTCGAAACTCATCATTCCACCGAACCCGTCGAACAGCCTCTTGGCCCTGTCATGTTGAGGATGGCTCGACAGGCCGGGATAGTTTACTCTTGAGACAGCGGGATGAGTTTCCAGAAAGCTGGCGACCTTCAAGGCGCTTTCATTCTGATACTTCACCCGAACTGCGAGGGTCTTCATGCCGCGGTGCAGGAGGAAGGCGGCGTGAGGGTCAAGGCTGCCTCCAAGATGGTTCAGCGTGTGAGTAATCTTCTCGACCAATCCAGCCCCGCCTATTACGGCTCCGGCCACAATGTCCGAGTGTCCGTTGAGGTATTTTGTGGCGCTGTGCAAGGATAGGTCAAAGCCCAATTCGAGAGGGCGAAAGTTGACTGGGCTTGCAAACGTATTGTCGATCACTGAGGCTAGGTTGTGAGCTTTCGCGAATTCTACGACCCTCTCTAGATCCGGTACTTGCATTAGGGGGTTCGAGATTGTCTCAACATAGATGGCTTTCGTGTTGGGCCTCACTTTTCGCTCCCAAGACTCCGCGTTGTTGCCGTCGATGAAGTCGTAGGAAATGCCGAACTTTTCCAAGTCTCTTGTGACAAAATCGTGAGTCCCGCCGTAAAGGCAGTCTTGGGCAAGCAAGTGGTCGCCAGTCGACAATAGTGTCAGCAGAGTTGTTGTAATAGCGGCCATTCCGCTAGCGGTGACCAGCGCATCTTCAGCGTTCTCAAGCGCTGCCAGCTTCTCGGCCAAGGCCCTATGGTTGGGAGTATTATTGAGACGAATATACTTCAGGTCATCATAGCTCTTCTCCCCCGCGTATTCGTACATAGCCGTTTGAAATACCGGCATGACAACGGCCCCACCAATTCGGGGGCTCGGCTCCCCAGCGTGGATTATCTTGGTCTCAATGCTTCTCTGGTCTTTCTTCAAAGATGGACTCCTCAGCGGAGTACTCGCAAGTAAGGAGCCACTATTCTAAGCTTGACCCAGCCTAGGACAGCTCTGAAAGAGGCGTTACAGTCCTTCACCGCTTTCTGCCGAGGAAACCTAAAGCTCAGGCTATACATCCAGGAACAGGGTCCGACCCCGAAGACCGTTACTCTTGCGGCTCCCTGTGATGGTAGTCTACCAACTCATCCGGTTGTTCAAGGAAGACTTCCCTGCGAGACCGGTCTAATAGATGACCTGCCCTGTTCTTCTTGGTTTCCAAATAGAATCTATTGTACTTGTTTGGGGGTACCACGACCGGAACTATGCTGGTAATTCTAACTCCATGCAGTTGTAAATCTCTTATCTTATCCGGATTATTCGTCAGTAGTTTCACTGATTTGACGTGAAGCGAGCCCAGCATGTGGGCTGCCAGGTCGTAGTCTCGCTCATCGGGTTTGAAGCCTAGGAGCTCGTTGGCTTTCAGCGTGTCAACACCTTCATCTTGTAATTGATAGGCTCGTATTTTGTTCAGGAAACCTATTCCTCGGCCTTCCTGTCTCATGTAAAGCACGATTCCATATTCCGTTTCGCCTATTCGCTTCAGAGACTGGACCAGCTGTTCTCTGCAGTCACAACGGAGGGAGCCTATCGCGTCTCCCGTAAGGCATTCTGAGTGTACCCTTACCGGAACCTCTTCTCTTTCGAACACGTCACCGTGAACAAACGCGGCATGCTCTTTTCTGTCGAAATTATTCCAGAAGGCTACCACTTGATAGTCTCCGTATAAGGTGGGCAATTCAGCTATGGCGGCGATTCTCACGCAGACCTCTTCGGCGTCTCGGCAGAGGTGGTCTTCATTTTCCTTCAGGAGCTTCTCGACGGTCGGCCGCGGTATCCCAAACATGTGGCCGGTAGATGGTATTCCACTATTAAGTCCATCTTTTCAATCGCTGAGCCATCTCTTGTCCCGATGACTATTCGTATTTTATTCTGGGGTCTATCACTCCATAGATGATGTCGCTTGCAAAGTTTCCCATTATGACGCAGAGCGCTATGAGGTAGAACATGGCCTGCATTACTGGGCCATCCTTTGTTCCGATCGCGTCAAACAGCCACTTTCCCAGACCGTCATAGTTGAAGACTGTTTCAGTGATGATAGCTCCGCTTAGCAGGAAGCCGAACTGCAGAGCTACCGCGGTGACCAGTGGAAGGGACGCGTTCTTCAACGCGTGCTTGTAAAGAACTGTTCTTTCTGGGAGGCCTTTGGCTCGAGCTGTCGTGATATAGTCTTCGCTTAGGGTCTCGACCATAGTGGCTCTGGTCAAGAGAAGAAAACCTCCGTAGAAGAATAGTGTCAGGGTTAGCGCAGGCAGAAACAGATGTTGCAGCCTTCCGGCAAAATACCCCAAAATGCTGCTCGGGGCCAGCCTCGGGTCCGCCCAAGTAGAAGGTATTGCCCCCCCTGTTGGGAACCAGCCTAGGGTGAATGCGAAAATGAAGATCAGCACGAGGCCCATCCAGAAGGTCGGTAGAGAGTATGTTGCTAGAGCGGCTGACACGACTCCCGTATCTACCGCGCCTCCCCGCCTCCGAGCAGCCATGACTCCTAGAAAGACGCCGAGGACAATCGCCACTACAGAGGATAGGCCCAGAAGTAGAAGGGTGTTCTCGAGCCTACCCGAGCTAACAATATCGTGAACGACGGGCTGCCCAGTTTGAAAAGAATCTCCGAACTGGAACGTGATTATCTGCACGAAGTACTTTTCAAACCTAGTCCATATTGGGCACGCGGTAAAATTCGCCTCGGGAGGGCTGCATCGAATCCCTATCCGGATTTCTTCGAGCGCAATTAGATACTGCTTCCTGTCAGCCGGAATATGGGGGTTCTCCACGATCAGACTGATTGTCGCTGCCTCTCCAGGCAAGAGCTGGAAGATCGCGAAGTTGAGAACTACGACGAAGAGAATCAGAATCGCTGTATTAATCGCCCGCTTCATTAGGTACCTGCGCAACCCCAATTAGGCCATTCCCCTCTTCCCATAGCTCGAACGCGTGAAGCGGTTGCAGTTTGAGCTGACTTCAGGCTCTCGGAATAACTCGACCAATCCCTTTCCCCGCCCCAGACAGTAATGGTGGGACACAGGCTTAATTCCAAGTGTTAGAACGGGCCGTTCCATAAACAGAACAGTAAAGCAACCGGGAAGAACGTGATTTTGGCTGTTTTCTACGTTGATGGGCAGAGCATCGGGAACCAGCTTAGGGGGGTGCCTCGAAAGGCAAGGATAGCTGTGGTATATCTGCCCTCTCCAAGCCCGCCCTTCGACCATACCCAGTCCAGAGTGATCTCAGAGGAGATTGGGGACAAAACGAACAATGAGGCTGAGTATCACGCCCTCCTCCAACTCCTTTCCCTACTATCAGCTCGGTGGACAGGGAACGACGGTAAGATACCCTCCCAACTTGGAGAGGTAAGAATTCGCTCTGACTCAGACCTGCTGGTAAACCAAGTTAACGGTGAATATAGAGTGAAGGAGGAGAGACTGTTGAAGCTTCGAGATGAAGCAAGGGAGCTGATTGACAAGCTGGGGTCTATTGCCCTAGAATGGGTCCCGAGAGAGCAAAACTATGCCGGGTTGTGGCTAGAGGGAAAATGGAAGGGAATCAGGGTAGAACTTGAACAGTTTCTTCCGAAAATACAAGGCTAGAATATCTACTTCCACGAAGAGGAAGGCTTGGTAGCATTGGATTTCGCAGAAATTATCTCGGAGCAACTCTGGATTGGCTCAGCCCCCACTAAGAACGACCTAGCTAAGCTCAAAGAGCAGTACGGCCCCAAGATAGCGGTCTTGGACTTGACCAGGAACCCTGAGGAGGAACAGTGGTGCCGTGAGCTCGGCATCGTCTATGATGAGCGGATTCCCCGAATTGAGGACGACTATGCTCCCATCCCCCTGCCCAGGCTAAAACTTGTGGCGCGAATTGTGGATGATAACATGTCTCTCGGGCGTAAGGTCTTCCTTCACTGCGAAGCTGGAATAGGCAGGAGCCCTACCTGTGCGGTAGCATACCTGGTTCACTGCGGCACTTCCCTCCAAGAGGCAAAGCAGATGGTCGAGAGCAAACGGCAGGTTTGGGTGGGGCGAGACGCAGAATATGCTGGATTATTGGAAGAATTTGCGAAGGTCCAAGAGATTTCCAGGGTGGAAAATCCCAGCTTCCTCTAGGCTTTACGGTTCAAGTGGGCAGGTTGTCGAATAGAGAACTAGGCCTGGCCCGACCCAGCTTGTCAAGCCATTCCTCGGTATATTTCCTCTCCAACTTTCTCACTATCGCTTCTTCCACATACCTGGACATGTGACGGCCCTCGAACTTCACGTGTAGAACCTCGTGAATTAGGGTTGAAATTGCCGCCGTGAAAATCTCGCTGAGTGTTTTCTCCTGCAACTCGACCAATTCTGTTGCCGGGGTCTTGAACAGGTTGAACCCCCCGTTCCGTATCCATTCCTTGGGCAGTTTCAACGGGTAGAGGCTGATCTGGGAGGAACCCTGGTTGTAACTGCCGTGTAACGTGTTCCTAGGGCGACCTCTGAGGGGTCTTGCAGGAAACACCATGATGCGAAGGTCAATCATCCTTCCTGTGTTAACCTGCTCCCGGTCGATGAGAAGCCTCAATTCCTCTGTCACCTGTGGGCTGGTGACCTGGCGTAGGACGAAGGCCGCGTAATCGGAGAAGAACTCTTTCTCCTTGCGCGTGTACTTGGCAAGAAGTCCTTCTGGTGGGTTCGCTATCCTTGCCACGATTTCTAGACTTCCCATGGAAGATTCACATTACGCCTTTAGTCGGAAACGTGAGAGGAAAAACGGCTTTCGTGTTTAAAGGTTGAAAACAGAGGCGTGGACGTCGGCCGGGTCCCTTGTCCAAACTTAGCCTGCAGTCCAAGCTCAAACTGAACAACGAAGTGGGGATTCCTGTTCTGGGCCTTGGCGTGTGGCAGTCTCCTCCGGGGAAGGGGACCCGAGATGCGGTAAGATGTGCCCTAGACTCAGGATACCGACTCCTCGACACGGCCCGGATATACGGGAACGAGAGCGATGTTGGTGATGCTATTCGTGAGAGTGGCTTGCCCCGGGACGAGGTCTTTGTGACCACCAAGCTTTGGAACAGTGACCAGAGCTACAGTTCTGCCATGAAGGCCTGCGAGGAGAGCCTCCGACGGCTCAACCTCACCTACCTGGACCTGTACCTGGTCCATTGGCCTGTTGAAGGCCTCCGGAAGGAAACCTGGAGGGCGATGGCTGCTCTTGTGAAACAGGGAAAGTGCAGAGCTGTTGGCGTGAGCAACTACACGATTCGTCATCTTCAGGAGCTGTTGGAGAATGCGGACCTGGTGCCGGCTGTTAACCAAGTGGAGTTTCACCCGTTCCTCTATCAAAAGGAGCTGTTGGATTTCTGCCGTCTGAAGGGGGTTCAGCTTGAAGCCTATAGCCCTCTGACGCGGGGAGAAAGGTTGAACCAGGCAGAGGTTCTAGCCCTAGCTGCTAGGCATGGTCGAAGCCCTGCTCAGGTGCTCATCCGCTGGGGACTGCAACATTCCCTAGTTTTGATTCCCAAGTCGGTGAAAAGAGAACGTATCGTTGAGAACAGTAAAGTGTTCGACTTCGCTCTCTCTCCGGAAGAGATGAGATCGTTAGATTCGCTTAACGAGGATTTTCGAACTTGCTGGGACCCTTCTAACGTTCCCTAGCAGCAAAGGGGAACTCTTGTCACTATGGCTAGAGGTGGGCCTTAGAGCTGGGAACCGCAGGACCCGCAGAACCGCGTGCCTTGAGCGTTTCTCTGCCCGCACTTCCTGCATACCAGTCCAGCAGAAGCTGTACTTGGCGGCATTGCTTGGGGTTCCATAGGGGCCATTACCGGGGTCATGCTGGGGTAGCCGGCAACGAACGGTGTCTGGTACCTAACCAGGTTTTCCCGTATTATTCCGTAGGCTTTTTGCGCCTCGTCGTTTGGTAGATCGTTCAGCATTAAGGCGTCTCCGCCGAACCTCAGGACGCATTTCACTGTGGACCTCATTATTCCCTTGTCGAGGATGGCGTTGGCAACGTCCGTGTAGGAGTAGTCGGTGTAATCCTTCTTCAACCCCAAGTCCCGTGGGTGTCGTAAGATGATTCTTTGGCTTGTTAGAACGACGGATTCGACATTGAGTTTGGGGTGGTAGATTTTCTGTTTGATATACAGCTGGACCTGCTCGTTTGGCCCTAGGAGCCTCACGACATCTTGAGGAACTGTTTCCATCTGACGCTCTCCAGGAGAATTCAGACCATTAGAATATGTCCCTTGCGGTACCAGACCTGGCTGCCCAGCTTGATAACCGGCTTCCATTTTTCACTTCATACATAGAAGAGCTCCGCCTATTCTCCTGAGCCCAAGTGAAAGAGATAGCATTTCTCTTTGGCAGGCTATGTTCTCAGGCTCAGAACTTCCATCCTGCCAGTCGCATGATGATGGGGGTTATGTCGCCTTCTATTAGGCCGGCTATGAGGAATAGGGGAGCAAGCCCGACGACGATGTACACTGTTTGCCGTAGGGTCAGAGAGAGATAGTCGTGGCTTTCCTGGCCGGGCTGGAACTTGAGCTTCCACGCGGCCCATCCCAGCTTGATGCCAATCGAGCCTGAGAGGACGAACGAGGGGATTTCGATGATTCCGTGGGGAAGGAGGGCGGCTAACAGCATGGTCAGGTTTGGGGAGAGGGGAAAGATTATTCCTACAACGAAGCCGTTGAAGAGTATGGTCTGGAAGCTGGGGATGCCGAAGCCTATTCCGGCGAGGGCCGTGGCTATGGACACGAGCCAGTTGTTCAGAAAAATGTCCACTCCGAGAACTGGCGGGACGACCTGGTTGATTAGTGGGTTGCCCTGGCCCGGCGTGTATCCTTGGCTCAAGAGGTAGCTTGCTATGCCGTTTCTGGACACGTAGTCGCCAAGTAAAATCCCCGTGACAAAGGCTACTGTTGAGGCAAAGTGAAAAGGAACATTCCTGAGATTGGCCATGAACCCGAATATTTCGGAGAGGCCGACTCTGATTTTCCGCCATGCTGCACGGGGTAGTCTTCTGCCAATGTCATTCCAAATTGGGTTTCCGAGATGGAAGGGCATCTCTCGCTCCGCGGCGCCAGCGTATGTGTAGATCATGGTCTTTGTCGAATGGAGGATCGGTGAGAGCAGGAGGCTGAGAATAGCCGCACTCACCGATGAGAGCGGTAGGCCTGCGAATCCCGCGGTTAGAACGACGAGCGTGGTTACTAGTTGGAATATTGAGCGGACGAGGCCGTAGGTCAAAGTTATTCCCAGGTTATGGCTTGCCACTCTGAAACTGTGGCGGACCGCCCCTAGCCCAGAAGCTTGGTCCACAACAACCGCGGGATATGAGTAGACTGTGAATATGGAGATGATAAGGGATGTTAGGATTCCTAGTTCGGCGAGTTGAGACGAAACAAGGACCGCGGCTAGCCCCCCAGGAGTTCCCGCGCCCAGTGCGATAGAGAGGAGAAGAATTGCGTAGGCAATGATTGCCGGCCCCCAGGTGATGAGGTTGGAGACGAAGAATGTCCAAGCCATAGGCTTCCATCTCCTTGAGCCATTATCCAAGACAGAGCCTAGTGATGCCTTGTCTTCTTTCCAGGCCTGTAGATAGGTTCCGAACTCGGCGGAGAGCACAAACCCACTCCCAAGTACGACCACTAGGAAGAGAGGAACAGCAATTGCTGCGATCAGGATCAGTAGATCTGAAGAGAATCTAGGGTCCTGTAGTAAGCTGAGACTAAGCCCTGACTGGTTCAACTCCGTGAGGAAGCTGGGGAGCAAGCCACGGGCAGCCAGGCTGGTCAACAGTACGATTAGAGCGAGAGTAACTATGGATTGTTCGATTACGCTGACAGCTGTTGTCAGCATGGACGGCACGATTATCGCAGGGTGTCTTCTCCACGTCCAGTAGGATCTTTGAAATATTCTGTCGAAATACAGCCTCCTCAGGCTGGAAACGCGTGCCCCAGCCATTTAGAAAGAGCCTCCCGGTTGTGAGGTCCCAATCAGCTCCAATTTGAGCAGGGTGGCCTCAAGTTGTTGGTGATGGGCGAAGTGGGAGATGGGGCCCCGCGTCGTCTGGTACAACCAGCCGTTGAGCACGACGCCAAGGGAAACCATGCTGGTGGTAAGGATGAGGAGCGAGTCAAGGCTCGGGGTCGGAGTGGGAGACAAGACCGCCATGAGAATCAAGGATCTCCATGCCGCTATTGCCCCGAAGGACGCAATGACAAGTAGTGTCAAACTCAACACTGCGTACGCGGCCGCGTTCCCGAAAGGCGAGCGTATTTCTCGCCTCGGCATACCCGGGCCCCCTGTCGCAACTATCGACCTCTCCAGGTCCTGGAGAATAAGTTCCTCTCTAGTCTCGTGTTTTTCCATATCGTGAGAGAGAAACCATAGAACGTAGATTAGAGCGAGCCAGCCCACATATGGGAGCGTGGCCATCAACCCCCAGAGAACAGCACTTCTCTCTCCGCTCTGCTGTACAAGCCGTGAGAAATTGTGTTCTGCTGAGCTGAGTGGAAGCAGAGTCTTCAAGTCCTCGGGTGGAGTCTTGGCCCTAACCGATTCCAACGTCGAACCATAGATTGCCTCCGTCCTTCCCAGATGATTGTTCCGCCTATCCACGAGAATGTAGACCAAATATCCTGTTAGAGCTGACATCAAGAGCCCCAACAGTACGAGAGTTGGAAGGAGGAACGAGGGAAAGGATGTGTTGGTTGTCGGAACAGCAACAGGAAGTAAGGCGATAGTTACCCACAGGGTGAAGCTGGCTACGGGAGCCAATATCCAGGCAGCGGAAGGGATGAAATCTGTTCTGACCCTAGCCTGGAAAAGTGAGTCTCGGCTCAGCTGCTCGGCCACCAAGGCGGTTTCGCCCATTTGTCTATGACTGGCCGGTCAGGAGTTCCTGATGAACTCTGTCAAGAGAGAGAAGGTGCGACTTGTGAAATTATCGTGTCCTCTATGAGGGCCTGTTGTCGGAAGTGGTTGTTGGGGTCCTCGAGCAATACGTAGAGCCAGTAGATCTGGAACAATCCTACGGTTACGAGTGTGAGGATGAAATATAGTATGAAGCTTCTGTCCGGAATGGGAACAGTTCGCCGTGGCAGGTTCACGGTGATGCCAGTCGTGACTAGGGCGCGGTTGAGGTCTTCAATGAACATTTCTTCCTTTCTCTCATGTTTGAAGAAGTCTTTCATGAGGAAGTAGAAAATGTACAGAGCAGCGATTCCTGTAACCAGAGTAAGAATAGCCCATAAGGCAGCACTCTTCTCAGTTTCCTCGACCATGGCCTCGCGATGTGTCCGGTCGAGGTTGTTCAGAGGGAGAGAAAGGTCCACGCCCTTTTTCGAAGCGAGCTCCTTGGCCATGTTGATCAGGTCTTCGTACAGAAAACGCTGCCTGTTGAAGTGTGCGTTCCTCCTCTTCACCAGCTTGTACAGCATGATAACATAGAGTATCACAACCACGAAAGTCCCGATATAGAAGAGGGCTAGTAGACCGAAGAAGCCGGCTGCGAACGTCGGGGTCGTCCCTGGAGTAGGCGGAGTCGTGGCGAAACCACCCGAGAACGCCGTGAGGAAAATCGCTGTGAAGAACAGAATTCCTCCGACTATAGGAAGTATTGGTACGATCACCCAGGCGGCGGACATGTAACTGTCCGATTCCACCCGCATTCGTGCGTCTCGACGAAGATTCTCTAATACAACGCTCATTTCTCTGTCACAGACTGGGGCCGCTACGATGTTTTTTTCTATTTAAGACAATGTAGGGTCCCTCTATGGCACCTCGTAGAGATAAGCCGAGACCTCTCATGGTGTTGATTGCCAGTCTTTAAATGAGCCCTGAAATTCCGGTTGGTCTTGTGCGGCCGTGGTCTAGCCTGGTCTATGATTTCAGCCTGCCAATACCATCGCTAGCGGAACGCTGAGGACCCGGGAGACCGCTCGAAAGCGGTCCGGGAGTTCAAATCCCGGCGGCCGCACCATAATTTACTAATGGCCCGAACGGATGACTCTGTAGCTGTGCTAGCAGTTCAACCTCACGTCTGCTACCCCAACCGAAGGCCTCCAATCACACCAACTCATCATGAGGGTCTGAACAGATGCCTAGCCCACTTGAGCTGTTTTTCCAGTGCCAGCACGTACTCCTTCAACATCAACTTGACCTCCCTGGGAGGGATCTTGTCCATTTTTGACTCGACAATTCCACGCACCAGGTCGAACTGGCCAGCCACCATGGGCGTAAACAGCTTCGGGACCTGTTGTGGAGGGATGAGCTCGATGATAATCGGCCGCATTGCACCGTAGTTCTTCCCCACCTTCAGAAACATGTCGCTCTGCTGCTCCAGATATTTTGCTCCGGCGCGAGTGATGCGATAGACCTTTGGGTGCCGTCCGACCCTCTTCGTCGGCCCAGTCCTAATGTATCCCTCAGCCAAAAGTCCTCGCAGTATCGGATAGATAGACCCCGCACTGGGCCTCCAAGCACCTTTGGTCTTGGTCTCTATCACCCGCAGAATTTCGTAGCCGTGAACGGGCCTTTCCCCAATCCGTTGTAGTACGTATTGACGAAGAAAACCGCGTAGAAAGCCCTCCGGACGCGGAAAGCTACCTCCCACGATCTCTCTTCCCCTGAACTGCTTTCCGTACGGCGCACTCATTCGTTTAGAACCGTACATGTCTAGGCTAATAAACTGACCCCGCAAACGCGGGCGCGAAGCGCTAGGAAATAGCTTATATCGAGGCGATATATCGCATTCGACAGTGAGACCAGTACTATGTTCGGAACCTCGCGTGCCGAGACGGAAGGCGTCAAGTGACCCTTGACTTCTCAATCCATCGAGGCTGTCAATCTATCGAAGCGATATGGCTCCTTCACGGCGCTATCGAGTCTCAACTTGAAGATTGAAGGCTCCAAGTGCGTAGGCTTTCTCGGGCCGAACGGCGCTGGAAAGACCACAACCCTGAAGATTTTCACTGACCTAATTAGAGCCTCTGAGGGCAAGGCTTTCATCAACGGAGTGGAGGTGCATGAAAACAAGAAGAAGGCATTGGAATCCTGCGGGACTCTAATCGAGACCCCTGAGATCTATCCTTCTCTAACTCCTAGAGAGGCGTTGTCGATGATCGCAGAGATTAGGGGATTACCCCATAGCGAGGCACGGAAGAGAATCCAGGAAGCGGTGGCAGAGGTAAAAATGGAAGAATGGTTGGACAAGAAAGTGGGGAAGTTCTCCAAGGGGATGAAGCAGCGAATTAACATCGCGGCCGCCCTTCTCTCCGAGCCCCAAATTGTCCTGCTTGATGAACCGACTACAGGGCTTGACCCGAGGGGGCAGGCCGAGGTCAGGGACATCGTGAAAACCCTGAAGAAGAGTGACAGGCTCGTCTTCATGAGCTCCCATCTGTTGAACGAGGTCGCAGAGATCTGCGATGAGGTCGCGATAATCGACCATGGAAAGCTTGTAGTCTATGATACGCTTCCCAACGTAACCAGAAGGTTCTCTGGGGACGGTGGTGCCCATGTCATCGACATAGGATTATCCAAGGACGTTGACGAGCAGATAGTGGGCAGAACCATACCTGGGATGGCTGGCGTAGTCTCCGTTGAGAGGCTAGATTCCAGAAACATTCGAGTAAAACTATCTGGTGACAGTAACAACCAAGAACGGCTTCTTGCGGACCTAGCCGCGATGAGAATAGGCATGATCAGCTTCCATCCTGCCGCGTCGGCTCTCGAAGACACGTACCTGAACCTCGTCAAGGATACTTTGTGAGCACCATGAGCAAACAACCCAGTGCCCTCATCCAACCCCGGATCAGGGTCAACGTACCCAGTAGCATTTCCCAAGTAGGTACCGTCACCAAGTACGAATTGCTGAATTACTTCAGGTCCCGCAGATTCTTCATCCTTCTGATAATCGGACTGATCATTAGCGGCCTTCTCACAGGATTGGTCGCGTACTACGGAGTCAGCACCCTCGCACCCTGCCCAACAATTACATGCTCAAGCCCCGCCCTAGCATTCTACTCGTTCTGGTGGGCGAACTCCATTACTTTCGTCATCGTTCTCTCCGGCATCTTTTTTGGAGGAGATGCGATTTCCGGAGAGTTCCAGAATAAGACCGGTTATTTCCTGGTTGCGAACCCGTTGCGCCGATCCTCAATCTATGCAGGCAAATGGCTCGGCGCGTTGACTGCCTCGCTGATAATATTTGCCGTCTACGCCTCGATAACGATAGGAAACGGTCTTTACTATTTCGGAGCCAATGTCCCTTACCAGTTTGCAGAGTCCTTGATCTTCTCGGTATTGTATCTGATAGCGGTACTCGGGTTCACTTTCTTCTTCAGTTCGCTGTTCAAGAGTAGCTCAATGTCCATTCTTGTAACGGCCATACTCTTTCTCTTTGCCTTTAGCCTGATACAACTAATCGTAGCCAACCTTGTGCAGGTCGAGCCATGGTTCATCATTACTTACGGTGCAGGAATAATCGGAAACGTGCTAATGGACACATATCCCACCACCCAACCCATTAGGGGGTTCGGCGGAAGAGAAGCCAACGTCTATGCGGTGACGATCCCTGAGGGAATCGCCATCTTGCTGGTCTACTTTGTAGCTACAGCGATTCTCGGTCTGGTTCTCTTCGAGAGAAAAGAGTTCACCTAGCCATTTTCCACAATTGATTCTCTGGGGCACACTAGCCAATCATGTTTTTCACGATGAAGTCAGCCCGGAACGGTTCCAGGTCGTCATAGCCTTGGCCCGTTCCCACCATGACCACGGGCTTCCCCATAATGTAAGACAGGGACACTGAGCTACCGCCCTTTACGTCTGCATCTAGCTTCGCGAGTATGATACCGTCAATTTTCACTGCCTGTGAGAACACCCTTCCCTGTTCGACCGCATCGTTACCGGTTAACGCGTCAACAACGAGTATGGTAAGGTCGGGCTTTGTCACTCGAACTATCTTCTTCATCTCCTCCAGCAGGTTCGTGTTGGTCCCCATTCGGCCGGCAGTGTCAATCAAGACAACGTTAACACCGTGGGCCCTGGCGTAGTTGACAGCGTCAAAAGCAACTGCGGCCGGGTCGGCTCCATACTGGTGCTTGATCATCTTCACCCCGATTCTCCGGGCGTGCTCCTCTAGCTGTTCCACGGCCCCCGATCTGTAAGTGTCACTGGCGGCTATGATGACGGTTCGGCCTTTCTTCTGGAGGATGTGGGCGAGCTTTGCGATGCTCGTTGTCTTGCCTGTCCCGTTGATTCCTACGAAGACCAGGACTGCGGGTTCGCCTGCCGCTCGCTTCTTGTCTACGAACTCGTAAAGGTCCAAGTGGCCTGCTTTGTCCAGAACAGAGAGCAAAACTTCTCCGAGAATCGCCCTGACTCGGGCCCTCGGGTCTGAGAACCGGGTGAACTCGACGCCACCGAGCTTGGTCTTGAGCTCTGTAGAAACGTATTCGGCCACTGATACGGCCACATCGCTCTGTATCAGTTCAAGTTGGAATCCGTCGAGGACCTTGTCCAGGTCCTTTCCTTTCAGCTCGGTCTTGGCGAGGCTGTCGTAGAGCTTTGAGAACTGTGCCTTGAGCCGGTCAAACAATCTCTACCGAACCGCCGCCCTTCTTCTGCACCAGTTCGCTCAGACGAGCACGGTAGTCCTCAGCCTGGCCTAGGATTTGGCCTAGTTGTTGAGTGACGCTTACCCGGGCCCTTTCAAGGTCGCTGGACCTCAGACGGAGATCTTTGATGCAATCATCAACGCTCTTCTCAACCACAACCCCGGCCCCGACCCCGATCAAGATGTTGCCAGGGTCGGAAATCTTGGACTTTACGAAAGACCCTGAGCCAATGGGAAGGAGCACTTCCGTTCCCTCTGCTTGACCCCGGGCTCCCTCCAAGGTCTGAATAGCTGTAGATGTTTCGGAAAAGGCGGCCGAAACAATGTCGAGTCTTGACTGCAGGATTCGTGCTGATCCCTCCAGTAACCTTATCTCAGCGAGCAGCTGGCGCATTTCCTCGTCAGAGCTAGGCGGGCTGGCCATCCGCCGCTTGGAAGCAGCCATCAGGACTCTTCACTTTCGCTAGAGGCTTGCTCTAGGCTCTGTTCTTGACTTTCCGTGGAAACCTCCTCTATGCTGCGAACTTTAATCTCGAACCTTCGAGCCTTGTGCTTACTCCCCATCTCAGCGTAAAGGGTTTGAAGGGCGTCCTCCTTCTTAACCGCCCTAATCTCCTTGTGGAATGGCAAGTTCTCTCCCCCCTTCCGAAGATCGCCCTTGATCTGGAAAACTTTGACCTGGCTCAAGTTCACCGCTTGCTCCCGAAGGGTCCGATTGGACTGGCAGCTACTTAAAGACCTATTCAGAATTCTCTCCCAGCAATCAAGGAAGAACCCTTGATGTAGGCTTCTGATTCTTCCCGTCGGAACACATCGCCGGCGGCGATCAGTTGCACAATTCCAAGGGGACATAGTTGTTAGACGATTTGGGAAAACTATCTTCGGACGAAACTCGCGGCACGCAAAGGAATCCTGGTTTGAAGGAAACCAGGCGTGGTAGCATAGAAATCGCGGTGTCTTAAGAAAGATCGCCTCGTTGAGCATCCACACGAGGTTCTCAGAGGTCAGAAGACCCACTCCTCATTTCGGGACAAGATTCCTGGAAACCCGTGGGTCTTCAAACTCTTCATCGCTGAGTGGGGAAAAATCAGGACGCGAAGGGCGGCAAGTTTAAGCGCTCTCAAAAATTATCTCTACCATCTTGTCTCTTGATTTTGCTCCCCTTACGATAAGGATTTTCGATTTCGGAACATTGAAGTGTTCTGACAGAATCTCCAGAAGTCTCTTGTTGGCCCGGCCGCCAGTCGCCCTCTCGTCGACCTTAACTTCGAAACTGTCTTCACTAGTTTTTGTTACACGGACCTCCTTCGCGTTCGGGGTTACGCGAACCCTGATCAGCATGCTTTCCACTGTAGAATTGGCGGTCCAGTAAACATTATCGAATCACTCCTTCTGATTATTCCCCGCTCACCAGGTCAGTGTGGAGGAATCAGTTGACGTCCTTTGCTCCGAGTAAAATCCCGCATTCACTAGTCCATCCATCGAGATTCTCACTGTACCGGATGCTCTCTTTGCGAGCGCCTGTATAGCGTCATTGTCTGCAGTTTTGAATGTAAGGTGATAAGGCACGAAGCTGCCTGCTTGAAACGTGGCCGAAGGACCGTACGCTTGGATGGGAAGGGAGAAGTCGTCGACTAGAAGGTTGAAGATTGGATTATTCACTCGTGTGTCAATTGATGCTCCCCAAGACCATACGTGAGCCTCGACGCGAAACGTAAGTGTGGACACTAGAGGACCCTGGTCAAGCGTACGGGTTGCAGAGATGAGCTGAACGATGGTCCCGTGTACAGAATTGTAGCTCACGGAATAGTATAAGGCGAACGGGGTAACGACCAAGACTGCAAGTCCTATCGCAATATAGTAGCGTCTGTCAAAACGGTGCTTCAAAGTAGGCCTGGTAAGGATCTGTTCCATCGATTTCACCTTTGGTGTGGGACCGTTTGGAATAAAATCTTGGTGTTTCGACATTCGCTGGGACAAAACCCAGTTTTCTCGGCCGGGTCTCTATGAGAAGCGAGAGGTTTCTGATTTCTAGTCTGTTCGGAAGGCGTTGCTGACAGCTATGAGTTCTGCGCCTAGCGTATGGGACCCAACAACGGCTCCTTTGGAATTGACCACAATTCCCGACCTTGGATATGGAACGCCGGAGTTGACAGTGCCCGTCTGAACTGGAACCCCTAACGTTTGAGCTATCTGTTTCTTCTCGTCCTCCTTGATGATCGGGTTTGCCAATACTCCACTGTTTGACGCTGTAGCCAGTGAGCCAATCTGGGGAAGGCCTCCTATTGTTGCGGTGGAATGTGGGACCTTGAGGGCTTTGTCTATCGCCGCAACCGTTGGGGGTTTGAGCCGCGGGTCGAGAACTGCCCCGTAGTCATTACAAATCATCACGTTCCCGAGAGCCGTCCGTTTCTCTTTCACGACCACGATGCGGGCGCCGGTGGACTTCAAGAGTTTCAATTCATCCTTGGTCGTGATGTAGGGAACGAGAACAGCGTTTGAGTTACCTGCGAGGTAGATTCCGACCAGCCTGGAATCCGCGATCCCGACGCCGAAGGCTTCCACTCCGAGAGAGCTTCGGTACACATCCAGCTTCTTCTCGGGAAGGCCTGCTGGAAGGATTGCTAGCTGTTCGTTTGCGAACGAGAAAATCCCTACGTTAGGGTCCCCGAAAATGTCAGATAGACTGATGGGCACTGATCATTTTCCCTCACCCGGGAACACTACTACCCTTCCATCCTTGTCTTTTACCGCGCGAACCCGGATTTTCCGGGGGGGCTTGCTTATTCCCCTCTGCCAGAGCATGCTGTTAGCCGCCTCGCTTATGGCCACTTCATCCGACTTCATGTGCCGAGCAACGTAGTCCCGTAGGAAGCGGACGGCCCTGGGCGTGCGTTTTTCTCTGGGTGAACTCCATATTTTTCGAAGGTTGAGGCTGTAAAACTTCTCCTCGACGATCTCAAGCTCTTCCTCCTCTTCAGCAGCCTCCTCTTCCCCCTCAGGTTCTTTCTTCTCTTCTACCTTCTCCTCTACTGTCTCCTCAAGCTCCTCCTCTTCTTTCAGCTCCCCAGTCTTCTCTTCCGCCACTTCCTTGGCCTTTTCAGCAGGACTCGGCTGTTCCAGCTGGGCCCGGCCCTGCCCCGGCATGGGATCCTCTTCTACCGGTTCAACCTCTTCCTCTACCTTAGGGGTCTCTTTCTTCGCCTTGGCCCCTTTCTTCCCCTTAGTCTCCTTCGGTCTGCCCCTTGCCATTCATTCTACACCTTGATCTTTGTCTCGCGCCAGTGTCTCTGCTTCGGGTTTCTCCGAACTTTCCCCCTCGTCCGGCCTACGACCCATGAGGGGACGGGCTGGGCCTGTTTCAGCGCGTGGGCTAAGTGTTTCTTCCTGCCTGACGGTTTATGACGAGCCATTTCTATCCTCTCCTAATCTTAATCTCTCTCTTCTGGCCCTGCAACTGCTCCAGAGTACGTTTCAGCTGTTCGTCTGAGACCTGGCCCTGAAGCCTTCCAGACTGGGCCAGTTGTATGAGCTGCATTTCAAGCTCCTCGGCGAACTCAGGCTTGACCATTCGAATATTTGTTAGACGCTGTCTCGCTTCGGGCGTGAGTATCCTTCGGATGACCGCCTGTTTCTGCCTTTCTACCGACTGCTGTTGTTGCGCTCTACGCTGCTCATCATAGGAAGACCGCTGCATCTCCGCCAGTCTTCTCCGCCGCAGTGCCTCAAGCTCCTCATCAGTGTAGTCTCCCTCCGACATTAGCTCTGGACCTCGCGGGTCCCCGCCTTCGACTCCTTAGCGACCTCCATGGCCGTCCGGTTCAACAGGACAATACCTTCCCGGGTCAGCTTTCGGCCCTTTTTCCCGTCGGGGGTGACAAGCTTGACCTTCTCCAACTGCTGAAGAGGCTCTCTGATGCTGGACCCTCCAGCCGGGACGTGATGTTCCCGCCTGTTTCCTCTGCCAACCCTGCCCCCATATTCCACTCTCAGCCGTGCCACGCCCACTGGGCCGTGTACGTAGAGTTTCCGCATCAACGATGCGCACCGGCTATACCACCAGTCGGGGTTCTGGGGCGGGCGCGTCTTGTGAGCTCCTGTCTTCGCATATTCAGACCAGGACGGCGGTGTTATGTCGCCCACGTTCTGTTTCAAATGCTTGGCTAGCCTTTCAATCAATTGGCCAGCGGGCACTTCGAATACTGTGGGCATTTCCTGTATCCTAGCTATTCCAGTAATTTCCTCGGGAAACCCGGGGAGAGCGTAATATAAGGCTTCATCGATTTCGGCGCGAAATTCTAGGCCTTCTTCTTCGTGAAAGGATACCTTCTGAACCCTCCACATGCGAGACATGTAATAACTATCCGGGGATTGCCTGGGAGAACCCTGACTCTCGCATTGTTCCCCGGGATGAGGGGGATGCCGCAACCCTTGCAAATGTACCGCTTGTCCGCACTGGGAATTCTCACCTTTGTCCGCATGGAAATCTTCTTGGCCAGTTCCGTATACCGTCGGGACAACTTAGGGTCCCGGTTCACGTTCTCCCTTGCTTGGGCCAAGAGAATCTGGATTCTCTCCCGGGCTATGGTGGCTACTGCTGAGCGTACCTTGCCGTAGCTGCGCCGTTGGGCTTTGCCTGGCATGAAACTATTAACCTACCAGCTCGCGAGACTCTAGGGCTACAGCCCTTTGGTCCTATCACTCGTTCTCGCTGAGTCCTCCATAGAACTTGTCCCCGGAGAAATAGCCGAACACCCCTCCGTCTTAAGTTGGGCCCATCGGAAGAGAAAGGACCCTCGACAACTCATACTGGACCAGAGTTTCCACTACGCCGCTATCCAGAGACTCGGAAGGCAGAGCCTGGGAAGGGGACGACCTGACATCGCCCATTTCTCCCTCCTCCTGGCCCTAGGGTCTCCACTCAACATGGACGGACTGTTGAGATGCATCGTCCATACTCGCGAGGACAAGGCCATCAGGGTCAGCCCCCGGAGCAGACTCCCACGAAACACCGACCGCTTCGTCTCACTCCTGGAACAACTCTACAAGGAAAAAGTCGTACCCCAAGTTGGCCCACCCCTACTATCGCTTGAAAAAGCCTCCCTGCCAAAGTTGGTCGCTGAGCTAGGTGGGGGAATTGTTGTTGCCCTCACGACACAAGGAGGTTTGAAACCAATGGCCGAAGTGACTCAGAGACTGTCAGAGGAGAGAAAGCCAGTCTTGCTGGTCGGGGGTTTCCCGGAAGGCCATTTCTCAAAGTCAACACTGCAGCTTGCAAACGAGACCTATCGTATAGACAAGAGGAGGCTGGAGGCTTGGACGGTAGTTGCTCGGGCGATCTACGATTATGAGCGCTCCCTAGCAGCAAGCTCGGCTAGGACAAAACTATCCTTATGTAGACCTGGCCGAACTCTCCCTCAAAGGGGTCCCTTCAACGAGTTCTGACCTAGAGCTGCACAGACAGAAGAGAGCTCTGGAGCTAAAGAGAAGAATACTGCTTTCACAGAACAAAACCGCTGAACCCCCGCCCAAGCAAGAAAGGGTTGACCCGAAAAAGACTGTAGCGGAAATCCTGGTAGGCAGGGCTGGAGAAGTGTTGGAGACCGCGCGAAGATATTATCCGTCTGAGATCGCTGAGCTAGAAGCAAGGCTTGCTGAAGTAATTCTATCTGGCGCCCTCAAGGGCCCGGTTACGGGCGAGGAACTCTATTCTTTTCTTAGACAGATGGGGCTGCGGTTCAGCCTAGACATCAAGATAAGAATTAGAGAAGGGGGTAGGCTCAAGAGTCTCGAAGAGAAGCTGCGGAACAAAGGCTGACGCTTCCACGGAGGCAAGTTGGACCCGGCTCGGAAAACGCCTGCAGCCCTGTCTCCAAACTCTGACTTGTCCAGAGTCTGATTCTGTGGGTCTGAACATTGTAGAGAGTGCTGCCTATTCTTCGTGGAGACTCCACGCGGGTCCGTAGTACTCGGAGAAGGTGATAGTGGGCACGGAAGGTATTTTCCCGTTCCAACCCTGATTACTCTGAACAATTCATGGTAGAGACCCAGAACGCTTTCAACGTTCCTTTGAAGTGCACTCCTGAGGAGTACAAGCACTTCGTGGAGCCCGCCATGGCCGAGGCCAATAAGTCGAATTTTAATGGGGCCTTGGAGATTGTCTCGAACGGGCTGAACGCCCACCCGGCGTCAGAAGGCCTACTATTTCTCAAGGCTTACCTCGGGTATAAGCTGGCGGATACGATGAGCAACGAGCTGGGTTCCCAACCCCGGGCCATGCGTTCCTTGGACAACGGTGTTCTGGCGGTTGACGGAAACGCTACTAGTCAGATGCTGGTCCGCTTCGACGAGATCGTCAAGGTTTTGGGTGACGCGGACGCTTCAATAGACGAGCTTCTACAGGTGAACTCCAAGAGCCAGGAGGTTATGGCGTTCAAGGGCTACATAGACCAGAAGCTTCAGAAGCTTGGGGAAGAGTCTCGGCACATGCGTACCACCTTCGACAATAGTCCCAGGATCGCCGGGGGCTTTTGCGTTGGCTGCAAGAAGAGCATAGCCTTCGGAAACCAGACCTTTGTCTTCCGGAAGACATCGCCGTCCCAAATGGAAGTATGGCATCTGTCCTGCTACCAGCAGCTCACCAAAGCGGCCAACTAGACAATTCTAGTAATAACGGCCGGCACATCTTCTCCATTCGCGCTTGCCACCAGCTTTCTTCCCTCCGAGGCTGAGTCCCGCTGAACATAGCCTAGACCCACAACCTTACCGATCCCAGGCGAGAACGCGTCGCTTGTCAGTTGGCCAACCTCCGCGCCATCGGATAGGAGGCGCGTCCCTACGACTAAGCCATTCTTAGAGTCGATCTGAAGCTGGACGAGCCGTCTGTTGACACGGCCGATGTGGGTGGCTCGGGCTACAACCTCCTGTCCCATGTAACAGCCCTTAGTGAAGCTGATCGCGTCCTGGTAGCCCGCCTCAAGAACAATCGTATTCTCGTCCACATCCACCCCGTACCGAGGCGAACCCTTCTCCAACCTCAGAATCTCAAGAGCATTGAACCCTACCGGCCTGATGCCAAGTTCTCCTCCTTTCAAGAGGAAGCCTTGCCATACGGCCTCCGCCTCGTCCCGGGGAAGCACGATGTCATATCCACCCTGTCCAGTCCTGTCTCGGGCGATTATCAGGCTGGGACCGAGGCTTTTTGATTGAAGTGGCCGAAGCCCGTTAGCCTCGACCCCGAGTATCTCCTTGAGACACCGGGTGGACTCCGGTCCCTGTAGGGTCAGAAGGACAGTGCTATCGCTGGAATCTTCAATCTTAACATCTTCAGTTATGATAAACTGGTCTAGAGTTTTTTTGACCTGTGCGGGGAGAGTTTCACTGGTGTCGACTATTATGCTGTCGGGTTGTTTGTGGAGGTAAAGGTCAGCGAGAACCCTCGCCTTCGTGTTCAGTAGAACCGAATGAATCCCTGCGTTTTCCTCTAGTTTGGCAATGTCGTTGGTCAGGAGTCCGTTTAGGAAGGCAAGTCTGTCCTTCCCTGTGACGGTCAGCCTTCCTAGGTATGAGAGGTCCGCGAGGCCCACGGCTCTTCTGACAGTCCAGTATTCTTCCTCTACGCCGGTGTATTGTAGCGGGATCCTGCTATCGTCCAGGACTGCCCCCAGCTTTTCATGATGGAGAATAAGCGGGCTCTGCATTCTCCCTGTACCAGGGTACAGAGCTGGATTATAGGGTTGTTCGCCTGGAATTGGGAAGAGCCCAGGTATGAACCTGGGCTCGAATGGGCTCGGCAGGATTTGAACCTGCGACCTTCGCCGTGTCAGGGCGACGTCCTAACCAGGCTTCGCCGACGCTGTAAAGCGTCTTAGACGACGAGCCCCGTTTGAACATTAATTCGAGCCTGTATCAAGCTTTCCTGCGCAATGTCGATGCTTGCTACTCGGCTTCCCTATCGAGGGTAACGGCTAACCTTATACGAACTCCTGTTCAGCGGCGTTCCATGAACGGAAAAAACGGAAAACGCGCAATAGCTGCAACTCTCGCAATAGTCGCTCTCATCGCTCTGGCGCAGCCCGCTCACGCACAACAGGTTAGCTCGCGCTACGACCGTGCCTCCTACGTCCCAGGGGATTCCGGAACACTAACCGTGTCGATTGTGAACGATCTCTCGACAAGTGCCGAGATCAGAAACTTCACAATATTCTTCCCTTGGGCACAGCTAGTAGACGGGAAGTGGCCTTCGGGCGCAAACGTGACGGTGAACCTCTCACCTTGGAAGACTCTAGGCAGCCAAGGTAGCGGTACTAATGTCTACACTTATTCTACCTCCTTTGCAGTCCCGGGCTGGTATGGCGGTAGCCCATTCGGAATAGGGGGAGGCGGAAACTGTCCAAATACTACAGCTGCCCGGTACGGACTTTACAGCGGATGCATCCTAGTTGGAATTACAGGCGACACGAGGTATGAGGGTCACGACCTCGGCATTGCAATGGCATTGGCATCCTACACTCCCACATCCATTGTTGCTGAATGGCTGCCCATAGCGACCCTAGTAGTGCTTGTCGTTGCCACAGCGTTCCTTGGACTAGCCTGGATGAGTCTCCGTCGCACAGCAAAGAAGGCTTAACAAGGCAGAATCGTCGTGCGGCCGACCCGGTTCTGATGGGCCCGTAGTCGAGCCAGGACCAAGACGTGGGCCTTCGGAGTTGGCCCAAGACCGGAGCTTGAGCTTTCGGAGTTAGCCCAAAATCGTGGGTTCGAATCCCACCGGGCCCGCCAGTCTAGACGCGAATTACTGGAGGTTCGGGAATTACGGAGCTGCCTTTGAGCCGGTCCTGATCTTGTCGACGAAGACTTTGGTGAGCGCCTGTATCTCGTCGTTCTCTCGTTCTTGTGGCGTCGCATGGATTCTGTGTGGCTCGGCCATCGCTGCCAGGGCCTCTGCGATCTCCTCGGGTGAAGCTCCTACGGTTCGCGCCATCTGCCTCAACAGGTCCACCTTGTTGCTGCGGGGCTGGGGTCGGATGGATAGTCGTGCATCGGCATACAGCTTTCGGAGGAATTCTATCCCTTTCATGAATGTCGTGGTATGTGGACCCCTTGTGTCCCATCGAGTAGTCGACGTAGGCTTCCCCGACCCCCAGAGCCATAAGCTGCGTCTTGAAGAATTTTCGGATGGAGTGGACTCGTAGTTCATACCCTCCATTCTTGTTCTTCTTTAGCAGACCTGCTCGGTGATAGAGGCTGTGAACGAGCTTGTAGACTTGCTTCTCGCCCAAGTGTTTAGGCAGTCTTGACTGCGAGTCTCTGATGAGGGGAGAACTGTCGTGGAGTTCTTCGGGTGGAATCTTCTGGCCGTGACCATCATCTGGCGAGCCGCGTTTACGGTCATTCAGGTAGAGCCGCAGATACTCGGCTGCTTCTGGACCCAGGAAGGTGTCGTAGTCGGCGTATTGTCCCTTGGTCTCGTCCGCTTCGATTTTGATGTGAACAGGCATTGTGCCTCGCTCAATATCCTCTTTCACATGTCGGTATTGGAGCAGAGTCAAGGTTCCCTCTCGGAATCCGCCGAGAGCTAACAGTGACACTATGGTCTTCCCGCGTAGGTCAGCCACATCTAGCATACGACTCAGTTCTTCAGGGGTTGGCGCCCTGTCCTTGCTCACAATCCTCGGCCTGGGAAGGTACTTGGGCTTTGGTAGGTCAATGCCATTGACTCGATAGAAAGTCCTCACATGTCTCGCATAGCCTACAATCCTTCCGGGGGAGCGACCGCGATCTTGGAGTTCGTTGAC